>Ga0049107_10000782_pt1 | contig 10438 bp, 8 predicted proteins | sample WorMetilPIANOSA1_FD_61187 | JGI IMG/M metagenome (GOLD analysis project Ga0049107, IMG submission 61187) | Marine gutless worms symbiont microbial communities from Max Planck institute for Marine Microbiology, Germany - Olavius ilvae PIANOSA.1 | ecosystem: Host-associated > Annelida > Digestive... | reverse complement strand
AAATATCACCGTGTGATAGAGCACATATAACTTCCTATTGACGTTCTATAGTAACTATGGCTCTATCTCGTGTCGTTTCTGAGATATTCAATGTCGAAAATGTCGTGACATTGAAATCGGGGTCAGAGGTCACTCAAGGTCATTGAAAGAGGTACCGTTCTATACACCGGGTATGGTTTCCTATTAGCGTTCTATAGAAACTTTGTCCCTAACACGCACCGTTTTTGAGATATTAGCTTTCAGTAATACCATGACCTTGAAATCTGGGCCAGAGGTCACTCAATATCATTGAGAGTGGTATCATTCGATAGATTGTGTATGGTTTCCTATTAGTGTTCTTTAGTAACTTTGTCCCTAAAATGCACCGTTTTTGAGATATTCGATTTCAAACATACCGTGACCTTGAAAACCGGGTTAGGGGTCCGTCAAGGTCATTGGAAATGTCATCGTTCGATAGAGCGCATATGACTTCCTATTGACGTTCTATAGTAACTATCGGCCTATCTCGCACCGTTTCTGAGATAAACGGCGATTTCCTTCGAAAATCACACGAAAATCGCCTACTTTCCCCACCCCCTGTGTATTTAACGCCGCTGCTGAAGGGGTTCTCCTTGGAATTAGGTATCGGCATAGAGGTCAGAAGAAACTAGAATAATGGGGCTACCAGATGGTCCAAAAAGTTTTAAGATAAGTTTAGCCGTTTTGATACAATATCGGCGTGTGACGGACAGACACCCAGACAGTCAGCCACTCAGCCACGTCACCGTAGCATATACCGCGATTACTACGTCGCGCGGGTAAAACTGTATTGTTGTCGCTGCAAGGTACCCATTTTTTGTTGGCATAAGGGGTATCGTTACCCATTTTTTCAGAGCTTGGGGTAGCACTGCCCATTTTCAGAATGAGCTAAAAGAAACCATGATTATTATTGCCATTTATTTCAGTTGTGCAAGAAACAACATAAATACTGAAGACTGACGTTAATTTGTACTTTTTAACGTAATCCGCTTGAATGCAATGCGCTTTCATTTTCTCGCACCTGGAGACTTATAGTTTGTACTCGCTGTTTGTACTCGAGGGCTAGATCGCAGGATTGCGTGTGCTACTGTGATCACTCTGTATCGCAATAAATTTCTCTCAGCCAAATGTGTGCGACGAGCCTATTGCGCGGTGCCGTCGAAAAGGTCGAAAATCGAAACGGCCGAACGCGAAGAGGCCGAAATGGATATCGCCAAAAATAGTCGAAGTTCAATTATAGGCTATGACCGCATTATAAACGGTGATGGGTGATCAGCCTAACTGGAATTTTATAGCATATTACAGGAAGGTATTAAAATAACAAAATTTTGTTTACGCGTTAGGTTTTTCATGTAGGAACTAGTGACAAAAGGATCAATGCTCAATGTTTTAAATGTACACTTCATTGTGTATGTGCATTAGCTTTTATGAAATGTCAGTAGGCCTATGTGTGATTTTTATTGCATACCGATACGTTCTAATGAAACGTGTCAGAGACCCTTTGTTGTATGAATGAATGAATCAATTTTCTTTTTTTGGCATTTTCTATTTCGGCCTTTTCGAAGTAACCCCGTAACCCTGTATTGCGTTGCAATATGTTGTTTTTTTCCTGTGTTTATCTTTCTATTCTCTGCTTTAACATTCGGTTTCTAAAACTTCTGATTTTCATTTTTTTTTGTGCGGCGTTTTTTATGATTTCTGTCATACTGTAATAAGCAAAATTCTTTAACGTCTCTTCTGCTTTCTTTCGACAACTAATCTTCATCGACGCGACACATTTTTTTCTGTTTGCTTATCAGCCACATGAATTCATTTCTGAAACGTGTCTTCGCTATGCAGAATATGCAAAACACTACAATAATAACTTTAAATGTCGCTAATTATGTATTGTCCTATAGGACGCACGAAGTTGCTGTTGTACTGGGATTGAGAGGTGAATTCCGTCATGGCTAGACAAGAGACTAGTGCCGTGATATTGTGCGTGACGTCGGTGTTGCTATCACACTGGACGGCGGCTCTGACTCTACGCCAGTCCGACGGCACGCTGGAAGTGAAGTACCGGCTGGAAGAGGAACAGGAAGTCGGCATGTACGTCGGCAACGTCCAGAAGGATACGAACCTAGCCAGTCTATACGGCGCCGACGTCATGCATCGGCTCCAGTTTCGCTTCCTGCGTCAGCACCAGCAGCAACTTCCGTTTTCCGTCGACGTCGACACGGGCATCGTCACCACATCCGGTCGAGTTGATCGTGACGTCATCTGTCCGGGTGCGGAGACGTGCGACGTCAAGTTGGACGTGGCCGTTCAGCCGGCCCAGTATTTCCGTGTGATTCGCGTAACGATCGCCATATTGGACATCAACGACAACGCACCGCAGTTTCCCGACGCGTCCGTACATTTCGAAATTCTGGAGTCCGCGACGGTCGGGACCGGATTAGTATTTCCGGCAGCCGTCGATCTGGACAGCCCACAGTTTGCCGTGCGCGGTTATCGCGACGTGACTCACTCCGACACATTCAAACTCGTCGAGATCTCCAAATCGGATTCCGTTTCAGGTTCCCGCGAACTTCGGCTGGTGCTCGACCAACCGCTGGATCGCGAGCGGGTGGAGAGGTACCGGCTGAAGATCATGGCGGTCGACGGCGGCACGCCGGCTCGCAGCGGCGTCGTCGACGTGTTCGTCGAAGTACTGGACGTGAACGACAACAGTCCGGTCTTCGAGCGTCACGAGTACCAGTCGACTGTCGTCGAGAACGCGCCTCCACGCACCGTCGTCGCGCGGGTGGTCGCCACCGACTCTGACGCTGGTCTAAACGGTCAGATTGTCTACGAGTTCAGCTCGCCGACGGCCAGCTCCTTCGGTCACGTTTTCGCCGTCACGAACAGCAGCGGCGACATCTACGTGGTCGGGACGGTCGACTTCGAGGAGAGGACCGCCTACCAGCTGGTCGTCGTGGCGCGCGATCGCGGCCCGGAGTCGGTCGCCGCTTCGGTCACCGTCAAGATCAACGTTACCGACACGAACGACAACGCGCCGGAAATCGACATCGACACACTGACCGAGAACGCCGCAGTCGCCGTCGCGTCTGAGGATGCCAAGGCTGGGACGTTCGTTGCGCACGTTGCCGTGTCCGACCGAGACAGCGGCAGCGCCGGCGAGGTGGACTGCGTCGTCAGCGACGGTCACTTCCGGTTGAAGCCGATGTCGTCGGACGACGACGGCGACGAGTACCAGCTTGTGACCGCCGCCCTGCTGGACCGCGAGTCGCGAGCATCCTACGACGTCGACATAGTCTGTCGGGATCGCGGTCCCGAGCCGCGTGAACGCGTCGAGCGGTTGAAGGTCCTCATCAGCGATGTCAACGACAATGACCCGCACTTCCGCCATCCGTCGTACCACACGGAACTTATCGAGAACAAGTACGTCGGCGCCGTAGTACTGAGCGTCAACGCCACGGACGCGGACGAGGGCGACAACGCGGCGCTGCGCTACAGCCTGCGCGGCACTTCCGGCTTCGAGATCGACGTCGACAGCGGCGTGATCAAAGCGACCGAGTCCTTTGATCGCGAGGCGGCCGCCAGCTATCGGTTCTTCGTCGTCGCCAGCGACCGCGGAAAGCCGACGTCGCGGTCGAGCAGCGCCGAGGTGATCGTGGACATAGTGGACGTGAACGACGAACGGCCGCGCTTCGAGCGTCACCCGTACTCGCTGAACGTAGACGAGAACAGCCCGGCCGGCACCGAGGTGGGAACGGTCAAGGCCGTCGACCCGGATGTCGGCTCGTTCGGTCACGTGACCTACGCGGCGACGTCGGACGTGTTCAGCGTGGACCGCGACACCGGACGCATCGCGACGCTGCAGCCACTCGACCGAGAAGTGGTTCCGGTCTACCATCTAACGGTGGTCGCTACCGACTCGGGTAGGCGTTGCACGCTCATTAACTCTGTCTTTAATTACCTCCGCCAGCGAGGTTATGTTTTCATCGGCGCTAATTAGTAAGATTGTTTGTTAGCAGGATTACGCAAAAACTACTCAACCAATTTTTACAAAATTTGATTGAAAGGTGGCACATGAGCCAAGGAAGAATCAAATAGATTTTGGCAGTAATCCGGACCATGTTACTTTCGGCTTAAGGTTAAGGTTAGGGTTGCGCTTGTCCTCAATGTCACATATTAGGACTGTTACGCGTGGTTCAATTGTGGCTGAGTCATACCGTGCAACACTGCAGTGGGTATGTTTGTTTAATAGTGATTAAAGGGCACTGTTGGGCCGTGGTGGAGGCACGTGCTCTACTGAGTGCCGTTCTAGTTTGTATAGTTATTATGACCGTGTGTCACAGGCAATAGCAGGCTACTAGGCGTCTATTTTGTCAACTTCACCGAAGCGAAACAGCGATATTTTAGTTTTGGAATCTTTTCAATCCAGTTTCTTTCACATCATTTAAGTATAATATCAGCTTCAGTTTCAAGAACGTGATCAAATAAATACTCAAAATCGAAATACAGGCTACTATTCAACCTGTCAGTCATTGTTGCATAATGCTGTGTTCTTGTCAATTGTGTGCATAGTGCAAAGTTTGTTCAGCTGTACTTAGGCGGTTCAGGCAAGCTCGACATCTGAGATGCGACTGCCGTGCGTTAAAACTCAGCAGATAGAGAAAACTTTTCAATTTAGTTTGGAATCTGTTTAGTTTTAGTTTCAGTTGCCCACGATGTTTACAGAATCACTTCTATATCTATAGTTTCAGTGTTCTAATTCTCTTCAGTATTAGTTTCAGTTTCAGTTATATAAACATCACTGAAGCGAAGAAACAAATTGTTCAGTACAAACAAAAATATGAAAGTCATTAAGCGCTAAGGTCGTGGCGGAGAATATCTTCCAGGCAATCGTTACGTTCGATAAAATTGTTCACGGTACTCAATCGATGGACGTGAGCGGAGTAATCATCGTTTTTTTTCTTCTTTTCTTCGTTCTGCCGCCATAGGGTGGGGGCATTATGCAATGATCACCGTTGTCTGTCTGTCTGTCGTATGCCTGACCATAAGTCGAGAACGGAAAGGCAGAGCAAGCTGAAAGTTGGCAGAGAGGAAGTCCATGACTCGGGTGACCCGTGACCCCATTTAGAGGTCAAAAGGTCACAGGCCGCCTAATGCCGTGACCAAAAATCAGCCATATTTTCGCAATGAAAAGGCCTACGAATGTCAAACTTGGTATGCGGATGTAGACAATGACCAGCAACACCGACATGCGCGGTGACCTCAAGGTTATAACGTCAAGTCGTCAGTTTGACGTGTTTTGCCCATAACTCGACAACAAAAAGTCGCAGAAGCATAATTGACAGGAATGATGTCCGTGCCACGGGCGACATTGCACACCAGTTCCAAGGTCAAAAGGACACCACAGACGGATAAATGATCTGGTGGCTCTTCAAGTCACCACTTGCTGGGGGCCGGGACATATTGTGACGGCCTCCCGCACAGCTTTTCATATTGACTTTGGTGCAGTATAACCCATCTGTTTTCAGTGGCCTGACTGTTTTCTGTGCACCCTGTAGTTCCTCCAGTACTTGGGGCTGCGGATACAGGGGCCCAAACGCGCTACCTTGAAATATTTTTCAGTGCGAAACATCGATCTTTGTTTTGTGTTTTTATTTACATTATTTTGGTGAACATAGCGCAGATCCTGTGAGTCCCTGCATATTTATTAAATAAATAACTAAATAAATAAAATTATATTGATCTAATGAGACAAGCTGAGGATCTCGGAGGGGCAGTGGCAACAGGTTCCATGTACTGCTTTCTGCAGGGAGGGGCGGGTAAAATTGAAGTTATGCCACTGATCCTTTGTGACTCTCGGGTGTAGATGGTGAATTTCACACACGGGTTTTAGTGCAAATAATCTGAAAATATGACTGAATGGAAATTTTATCCTGTTAAGGTTTTCCGTTGTTTCGTTGTTTGGGTGTCACTTTATGATGTATTTCGTGTGCACGGTGTTGTTCGTGATAATATTGATTTTTGGCATGAGGCAAATTTTGGTTAATTTTACAAGAAACAATGATTATTGTTGCCAAACGACCTTGTTCACATGCCATGTGATGCCTATGACAGGAGCGACACCGATGACGTCGACCGCTGACGTCGTAATCCACGTGGGAGATCGGAACGATAATCCGCCGACGTTCGTCCGTCATCCCCTGTCGCCTATGAACACCACCTACCTCGTGTCGACACGAGCCCGACGCGGTTACGTCATCACGCGGCTTCGGACGAGCGACGCCGACAGCGGAATCAACGCGCGCGTCACCTTCCAGCTCGCTGACGTCACGGCGCGCGACGGCGGCGACGCTTCCGCTTCCGGTTCCGGTCTGTTTCACGTCGATCGCGACCTCGGCATCGTCAGCGTCGCCGGCAGTCTATCGGACAGCGACGGCACGACTTACGAGCTGATCGTCGTGGCGATGGACGGCGGAGAACCGCCGATGTCCGCCTTCGCCACCGTGTCCATCGCGGTCAACAGCTCAGTGGTCGACGCGCCGACGTCGACGGGCGCTGCCGACCGACGCCGCTCGGTCGTCGTCCGTCAGAACCTGCTCGTCGTTGTGGCGCTCGCCGTCATTTCCGGCCTTATCACCGTCTGCCTCGTCGTCGCCATCGTCTGCATCCGCCGAGGAGACCGTCGACGTCGCAAGCCGGCCACAGGTCACGGTCTATTTATTTTAATGTGCGATTCCCGTTATAAGCTCTGTTTAATGGGATTCCGTTTTTGCCATTCGGTTGCTATTTGTCACCGTTATGTGCGGTGATGTTGGATACATTTGTTGTCGTTTTGTGTTGTGGCTATTGTTGAATGGCAAATAAACCTTTTTCTTCTTCTTCTTCATACATACTGTGGCAGTTCTAATTTTTTTTTATAATATACTTGCGAGAAAACGCTTAGAAAGTGTTACTTCGTATACTTTTATCGAAATTTCTTCTAATAATTTTTTAAAAGTTAATTTCAATGTTAAGATCATTTATGGCACATTTAGTAATTTTGGAGACGGGCCTTGTCTGTTAATTTACTCATAAGCGTGGCAAATTTTGACCTGTTATTTACACCGTGTAAACAATATTGTTACCTTTGACAAAATAGAAAGTTATGTTTTTCGTTACCGTTTGTGTGTTTGCGTGCGTGTTTGTTCATGTTTCATAACTGAAGAATTTGTAGAAGGATTTACACGACATCTTCAGGATCGATTGCTAGTTTGAAAACGATTAGTTTTCGAGCATCCTTATCCACATGGAGGGGACCCAAGAGGGTGGCAATTTTTTTAACTTTTATGCCCGCTCATATTATTTGACACAGAGCTACCAGATTTGGCATGATAACCCATCTACGGGAGATGAAGATTTATAAGGTCGACTACCGGCATGAGAACGGGTGCTCCAATGAGATCACCGTGTTGCGGATGAACGGCCGTCGAATCGAAGTCGAATCGTAGTTGTGACCACCGCATTACTCTCATGCTGCAGGTGTTTGTGGGTCGCGGTCGGGCGAGTCTCGCAAGTACAACTGCAGGATGGAGTCGCTGCAGTGCGCCGCCGCGTCGGACGCCAACAACGACGAGCCTCTCCAATCGGCTTCGATGTCCATCTATAACAGCGTCGAGAAAACTTGCGAACCGGAAATTACGTCATACTGCGCCGATCAAGAAACATCCAAAATGCGACTGTCCTCTCAGGTCTTTCGGTCCAACTATCGGGTCTGTAAACGAGTACAGTTTGCATTTTGTTCAGATGTTTTATGCAAATAAATAAATACACCATAAAACAATGCTCTGCGGCCTGTAGTGGGGTCGACACAGTATGCTTTAATTCCCCCTGCAAGTGGCGAGTCATTACATGCATATTTTCCGGACTCTGAATGTGCAACTTATTCCATGTATTTTTTGACTTTAAATCTAATTTCAGCTTCCTACGTATATGGGGACAGGGGCATAGTAAATTACTGCATCGACATACACGTCCTGTTTATGACAATTTTATTTATTTTAATTGCGGATCAGTATTAGTGTATTTTTAGTGTTCTTAGTACTGGAACGTAATCATCTCCATGACTGTTTCTAAGATCCACTAATGCGTTGCAAGTTGGCAGTATTTTTGTGTAAGCTTGTACGTTATGTCACATGCAATCTAATAAACTCAGTTCATCGATGTACGTGTGTTTCTTATGTGGTAGTTACAACTACGATTCGACTTAAATTCGACCGCCGTTCGACTGCGATTCGACAACTATAGGCCTCCCGCACAGCATGCATCGAGGGCCGTCACAGTAGCGGCTGACGATAGTTTCGTTCGTCAGTTATTATGCCCCCCGTCCATAAGGTAGGGGGCATTAAGCGATGATGCGCGTCTGACGTCTGTCTGACGTCTGACGTCTGTCTGTCTGTCGCGTACATCGGGCCTAAATCGAGAACAGAGAGGCCTATAATTGGCATAGCGGTAACCCACATCACACGTGACTCAGACACCACTTTCAGAGTCAAAAGGTCAAAGGTCAACTTGCAGGGGGAGGGGGCATATTGTGGCGGCCTTCCGCACAGCTTGTTTTAAACAGAGCTCTTTTACATCAAAAATGCAACCATGTCATCGGGAAGATGATGCAGTGAGCTACGCCTAAAAAGTGTCGAACTGAATCAGAGTCGAATCGCAGTCGAACAGCCGTCGTCGAGTTGATGTCGAATCGAGTTCAACTGGTATTATTACATTGTTACATTACATTACATTACATTAGAAATTTTTAAGGTGGCCTAAGTAATAACTTCAAGAACCACCGGGCGCAACAAGCCAAACAAGCTACAATATAATGTCCGGTAAGATTGCCGGAACAAATGCGTCTTCAGTTTTCGTCGAAACAGCAGTAGAGATGGCTCAGATGTTATTATTATTTATTTATTATGAAATCGTACACAAGGTACACAATAAAAATAAAAGGAAAAAGTAAAATACTGAGTATACAGCGTCCCAATAACATCAACTTCTGACCAGTGAAACAGTGATGAAAATTAAACACAAAATACAAAAATACACACAAATAGAAATAATACAATAAAAGCACAAATAAGTCACTCGCCACAAGAAACGTAGTTAATAATCTGACACACATTTTGATGGCGTGAACCAGTCAGGCAGTCGGAAAACTTTGTCTCTCATCATGATACATTCCCACAGCAAATCAGCCTCACTCATATGAATCTCAGAAATATGACTAGATACAAAAAAGTGAACCACATCTTCAATTTTCGTACTGTACAAAATATCACCAAGAGTACAGTTGTAACGTTCCATGCAGAACATAGCATTCCGACCGAGGGAGAGTGTTCTAGAGCCTGGGACCAGCAACAGCAAATGACGGATCGCCGAATGTTACAAGCCGCGACAGAGGAATGACTAGTTCAGAGGAGGTCGACGACCGGAGACGGCGTCTTGATGTGATGTCAGCAACGCTGTGTATCAGATCAGACAGATACCGAGGTGCAGTGCCGTGAACAGCTCGGTAGACAATGACTGCCAGTTTAATAACAAAAAGGCGCCCAGAGAGACGCAAACACTGCGCGCTGGCTGTAGTAAGGTGGAGCCAAAAGTTTTCGCCCCGCCGCAGACCCCTTCCCGGGGGCGCAGGACGGCCAAAATTTAATCAGCTGGAGATGGTCACTACCTTTACCTACAAACCCAGTTCGGTGAGGATTGATGCACGCAATTTCAAGTTATCATGGTAACAGACCCACAAACACACACACAAACAAACCCATAGACAGGACCGATTACAATTAATACACTGCACCGCTTAGCTTAGCGCGCAGTGTGAAATGGTTTTAACCACCGCATTATACGGTATAATGTGTGTTTAGACGGATAATCCGAGGTATCAGAGCTTTACGGCACCTCGAGCTGCCAGTGGTCACCGGCACACTGCGCCCAGCTCCTCCCCGTACGTCCAACGACCCCATCACGACGTCGAGGTACGTCACTGAACAGTCAATACACGTCGCGTTCTCCAGCAATGTTGCACTTCACTTACGACAAACTCCTGGATAACTCATTCAAACGCTGATGAACTCCAGCGAACTCCCTCTTTAGTTCAGTTTTGTTATTCTGCCTGCTACCGTTTCAATGGTGAAATTAAGTTTCTAACAGAACATAACTTTTTGAGCTCAACCGCAGCTTAGCAAAATCATTAACATAGAAACTTGATGACCCCATTATTCTCTTTCAGCCACCTGATCGTCAATAAATAGGTAAAAGCTAGCACACTTGGTATAGCGCCGCTTACAATCCTGAACAGCGGCACTTTACAACCTCGGAAGTGGCAGCTGACTGGCAATGACTGCAGTATACCGCGGCGCACACAGTGACAGCCCAGAGCCCGCGCTAACGG
>Ga0049107_10000781_pt1 | contig 10446 bp, 8 predicted proteins | sample WorMetilPIANOSA1_FD_61187 | JGI IMG/M metagenome (GOLD analysis project Ga0049107, IMG submission 61187) | Marine gutless worms symbiont microbial communities from Max Planck institute for Marine Microbiology, Germany - Olavius ilvae PIANOSA.1 | ecosystem: Host-associated > Annelida > Digestive... | reverse complement strand
GGAGGTAGCAAAAGCTCTAGGAGGCTCATTTAAATTAGTTACGCCAGCGCCAAAATCTGTAAGGGAGATGACTCAACTGCCCAGGGAAACACAAAAGGATGGGGACACACAAACAAATTAAAGCAATACAAACACACAAAATACAGACCCAGGCTACACTGGCCCCAACCGGGGTGTATGAACTGGTCCTGGTAGCTGTGCACATGGAAAACTTCCGATGTACAGCCTAAATGCCAGGGACCACTTCAACTGCTCCCCCTCCTTTTCTCATAAACAGCACCACAAAACAGATGCGGCCAAACGGAAGGGGGGGGGGCGCAAGTATTGACAACTAAACCAAAGCAACTAATATGCATCAAATTATAGCAGAATAAAACAAAGACAAAGTATGCGACGATACACAATGAACATACACAAAAACCTAGGATAAATAAACAGGACAGACAGAAGATCATGTTCCCTGGATCTGCTTACCCCAAGGAGATCTCCCAGCAGTACACTTCCGCTACACACACAGAAGCAGTGCACTGCCAGAGGGTCCTCTTGGGGTCTTCCATCCTTATCTCTGACCACCGAAGGCTCCCGGATCCACCTTGGGGGAGGGTCGCCAAACCTCTCGTCAGCCCACTGACGCCAGTACCCCCACCTAATCAAGATTTTCTCCCCTTTACAAGCAATGTACCGATGGCTGTTTCTGTAAAAGTGCTTGCGATTATTGAATTATATCCGTGTTTGGAGTAAATAATTTAACGGGAACTAACTGCACAACAAGCAAGACATAAAGTCAGCTTCAACTGCAACACAGATGCTGCTGTACTGTCACAGAGTGTTACTAATGTATCCACTGCCTAACACTCATATGGTCAGTATACATTCACGGTAGCTATCAAAAGATGATTGTTGCACCCCGACAAGGGGGAATAAAGTCTTGATTAGGCTAGGCCTATATCGAACAAACAACACGATCATTGCCATCTCTTACAATGATTTCAGCAAGCCAAGCCATAGCAGGTCGTATAAAAGTCCTCCATGGCTGCTGCAATTTGTTTAACCAGAGCGGCTGCTTGATATGCAACATTGAACATGGCCGACAACGTCAACCACGAAACCAGCAAGCTATTCACACACAAATTTAAGTAAGGAAGTAAATAGGTGATTTGTACAGCCTCTCGTCGTATAACACCTCTAATATGCTATAGTTGTTTCAGTACAATGTAAACAGTTAAACGGATGTCTGAAGTAAGTAAGTAAGTAAGTAAGTATGATTTTAATAACACGTGACAAACGCACATGCGACAATGAAAATACTGACAGTGAGGACTAAGGTGGAGAAGAAGAACATAATAACATAATAGTGTTACAATAAAAACTATTTTACTGATAATTAAAATTAAATTTAAAAAGACTGCGGACAATAAAAGAAGGTTTGTACAATTCGTATATGCATATTGGATTCAATGCAGTATTCCTACATCCGCTACTCGACGATTCAATAACTCTGCTAAGAGCCGGATTTCACAGACTGGCAATGAATTTCAGAGTGACGGGCCGACACGTGGGCCGAATATGCTAAGCCGGCACCGCGAAACAACCGGAATCTTCGAGTAGCGGATGACAGATTCGTGCATTGACGAGACGTCAGAAACTAGTAGATTAATTACTGCGGTGCATGGCCCTGCAGACGTTCCGTTATTCAATGATTCAACCACGATACTTTGCTGACTTTTCTTCTTCTAGACGTAAGTTTTCAGCCGTCACTCAACCAACGTTCCCAAGCTTCTGTCACACGATGCCGATCCAATAGAGATCTTGCTGTGCCGCTTCCTTCAAGTTGTCCACAAAACGAATTGTCCATGGAAAAACTGTTTCTGACAAGTTTTGCGGAATCATAATTTTCGCCTAAAATGCCTCGTCATTCCAAAACTCAAAGGATATCTAAAATTCAAAAAAATACTTGTTCTCCAGCGATGTTTGCTGTATATTTCCAACAAATTTGAAGGGTAGAACTTACAGTGTTGGAGATCAATTTTCCCGTTTATAAATTTTTTACCCTAATGCTGAAAATTCCCGACTGTTAAACGTACCTTAATCGTCATCAGAAGGAGTGTTGACATACTATCGTTTCTGTGCATGCGCAGAGAAACGTGGTCAAGAAATGTTATTTTAACTCCACGTTAAAAACATTGCATTGTTACTACAACACCACCCTGCTATCGTTCTCGTCGTTTGTCACTCGACGTTCGACCTCCGCTCAGCTCGACTTAGCGCGCACGTGTGTCTTTTAAATGAATAGTACGCTAGTCGTGTTTTTCCCGAGTTCGTACATATAATGTACACACTTCCGCAACGGCGGCGCCAGGAATTGAAGTTTTGGGTGTAGCCCCTCTCCTCCCTTTCCCTCCCCGTCCCATCTCATGTCCTGTCCCGTTCCTCCCATTTCCTCTTTCACCTTTCCCTTCTGTCCTCCATCCCTTCCCTTTCTCTTCCTTCCCTCCTCCTTCCTCTTCCCATCTCTCTCCCCTCCCTTTTCCCATCCCTTTCCCTTCCCCTCCCTGCCGCAAAGCGGCCACCTTAAATCCAGCTAGGGGGTCTGGGGAGCGTTGTGAGCTCCCCAGCGGGGTCTGGGGCGGAGCCCTAAGCAAAATCGAATTTAGTGCATTTTAAGCCTTAAAATCTGACATCTGGTGGCAATAATTTTAATTATTTTTCTGAGAATCAACTGACCAAATTTCGTGCAGTTTATACAGTAAAGGCAAGCATTTCCCTTGACAGACGGCACCCACGACTGTTGTCTAATTTAGCACCCCCCAGTAATGATTGAAAGAAAACTGTCAAAACAATTTTTTTCAACCCACATCAATGTCACAGTTTCCAGATGAAAAACTTGCGAAGTTGATGCAGACGTCTGATGTCAAGCAAGTCTATTAACTGGTAATAACCACTACTGGTGTAAAATAAAACACACTGAAACTGAAAATACACAACTACACAATGCAATAAATAACCTTTAAAATACATAGCACTAACTAGTAACTTAAGGCTTAATCTTTTGCAGCTTAGCCCTCCAAAGCCCCTGAGATCATTGGGGAGCTAACGGCACTCTTGGGGGCTAAAGCCCTATTAGCCCCCCCCCCCGTAGAACCGGACCTGGGTAGCGCGGGTCTGCAATTTCGTAAGCAAGATGGCTCCTGGCCAAAACGTTACGCTAGTTAAACTCGTATTTTACACTTTAGAACCCCGTGCCTTGCCATGCACGGACTAAAATATCCCCTCGCTGTCAATCATACTGCTGCATCGCGCCAGCTGGCTCTCAGGCTTAAGCAGTTCCATGGCCCGTAATAGGACAGCCTGGCCTCGCGTTCCACCCCCTATACCCTCTGACTCATACTATGGAACATTCCCCCTTCTCTTAATCTTATTTTCCCTATTCATCAGTGACCCTAACAATTACACCTACGCAAGTAGCGAAGACTGATTGGACGGCACAGTTTTCCTTGCGATTGGGCGCTACACTTGAAATGGCCACAGCACTGGGTGGTCGAAACCGCTTACCCCGATAGGTAAGATAAGGTAAGGTAAGGGCGCTACACTTTCCATTCACCTGTCATAAATGACCGCGGCGCTTGTGCGAATAATACACGTCGCTTGATTGATTAAATGATAAGACATACTGGATGACGGACGACGTATAATATATGGCATACGGTTTGTCCAAAATTGGTCAAACTCCACGTCGACATCGCGCGGGAAACCATGTTAGTTACGATTGCAAAATTCTATATAATATGAAGCTACGTACAGCAGGTTTTTGCTACAATAAAGCTATAACGTTTTCAAAAAGGTTTGCTAAAATATTTCAGCAGCATAAACAGCACAAAAATATAATTGAGGAAGACTTCAATTTTATCACTTGCGGAGTGATTGCCAATGGCGTGGACGACATTTTGATTCCGGAGAAGAAGAAGAAGAAGAAGAAGAATTTTATTTACCATAAACTGATTTGACAAATAATAAGACACATAGCAAAACTATCAATGGAGGGCTGCCGGAAAGCCAGAGCCATCGGAGCCGGCCACCCATAGTAAGCACATACAAAAATATAAACAGCTGAAGTAACCGACAAAATAACACACACACTCACACACACACAACACACACACAGGCACACACACACACACACACACACACACACACAAAATATTGAAGAAAAAAACAGCAACATGTGATCAGTGCAAATCAACAGCAGAAAATCATAAGCCAAGTTATATATCAGCTAATGTGAGAGTACATAAGTAGTTAATCATTAGTATACAATTTTTTTAATTTTCAAGAAAATTTTGTCGCGGAGACAATGCCTTTAAGTTCTTCAGGGAGAGCGTTCCAAAGGACAGCACCTTTATATGTGATGGATCTTTGCCCAAGAGAAGTTCTAAAAGACTGAGAATGGACAGCGTCTTTAGTACGCGTGTTGTAACTTAGAATGAAATATACGATTTTTGTTAAAATAATAAGAATAAACTGAAGGTAACTGATCCTGTTGATGAATAAATTTATGCACAAAATTCAAAATTTGAAATTAATGGAGATCAGGTAAAAGCATTGTATTGAAATTTGTATATAACTGTGTTATACGTGTATCGATGGGAGCTTTTTGTAGTAAACGCAAAAGTCTTATTATTAAGAATCATTAGCTTGCTCAGGTGATTCTTAAATGTGTTTCCGTAAATTTCAATGCCGTAAATCAGGTATGAATGTACAAATGCAAAATAAACCATTTTAGCCATTTCAAAATTCAGTTTGTGTCTTATTCTGTAAAAAATCCCAACAAATTTGATTATTTTGTTGTAAATATAATCAATATGATTCTGCCGCGTGAGATTGGAGTCAATTATAACACCTAAATACTTGGAACACTCTTCTTGTTTCAAAGTAGTATCACCAAGTTTTAATTTAATGTTGGTTTTATCAGTAGCACCAAATACACTATAACAAGTCTTATCTATGCTAAGGCTAAGCATATTGGCAATGGTATACTAGAGTTTAACGTCCCACTCAACACAGTATAGGCATATTGGCAATGAACCAGTTACTGAGAAGAGTCAATTTTTCACTGGCGTCGATTTTTAGATCAACAACATCATTACTAAATACAAATAGATTAGTGTCATCGGCAGACAACTTCACACATGCCCCAGGAACGCTGTTACCAATATCATTAATATATATTAAGAACAAAAGAGGACCAAGAACAGATCCTTGTGGTACCCCACACATTACTTTACTCAATGAAGAATTAACACCAGATATACACACATATTGTTTCCTGTCAGATAAATAATTTTCAAACCGGAGAGTTATTTATAACACCTTGATTACATCTTTCATGGAAGTTGCTTGTGGGAAGACATCATTTCTATGCTATCGACATGAAGAACAACTTGTCCAGAGCCTAGTAGAGCAACAGTATATTATTCGTCTACAAATCAGTCACCAGCGAATATTGCGGAGTCTTGATGATATTGCGGACAATAACGTATCTTTTATGTCCATCCGCAGCATATATGCCTCGTGCATCAATCACCTTTGTTGCATATTCACACCGAATATTTGTATACGTCAGGGTTGTGTTAGGATTTAAATGGGTTTAGGATTGGCGTTAGAGTTTTGGTTAGGAATAGGTAAAAAGTTTGCGAAAACACATAGGCATTATTCACATTCATAATTATCTCCGCCAAGAAGGTTAAGTTTTGGTCAGCGTTAATTAATTAATTATCTATTTAGTTTGTCAGCAGGATTACGCAAAAACTACTTAACTGATTTTCACAAATTTCAGTGAAAAGGTGGCATGAGCTGTATATATACGGAAGAAACCATTGGATTTTGATGATAATCCGGATCATGTTACAGCGAAAATCGCGAAATTTCCCCATCTGTGTGTTTTGCGCCCCCGCTGAAGGGCTTCCCTTGGAATTTGGTGTCGGCGCATGGGGTCAAACACTAGAATGATGGGGCTACCGGGTCGAACAAAGAGTTTGACGATATCTTCAGCCGTCTGGATATAACACACCAACTTGCCAGACAGACACCGGACGATAGCAAAGACCGCGCGCTTACGCATAGCGTCGCGCGGTAAAAACTGGCATCCCAAAAGTTCCGCGGCGACGGTGCCCTGCCCCTTCAGTTGCAAGGCATGTTCGACCGTTAAAATATGCCTGTTCCCTAGTTGAGTTACTGTGGGGAATTCGGTCCCATTATGTCAAACAGAACGAGCGTACATATGGAAATCCGTCGGCAAAAAATCGGGCTTCTCGCTTCCCGCCTTTCAAGGTCACTCAAGTTCATCGGAACTGACATGGATCGATCTACGACTTCCTGTTACTAATCCATAGTAACATTGGGCCCATCTTGTAGTATTTGCGAGATGAGCAGCGATTTCGGTTGAAAACGCTCATTTTCTTCCTGTGTGTAATTGTATTTAACGACGCGTAGACATGGGTATCATTCGCGTACAAGTGAGAATGCAGACGTCATTCTATAGAAATCGCAGCGGCAGTGTGCGCTGTCGGATATCCTGATGACTCTCGACCGCGGCGACGTGACTGCGTTGGCCCTGCTGGACCTGTCTGCTGCGTTCGACACGGTCGATCACTGGATCATACTGCGCCGTCTCCGTGGCATCGGCAGTGCGGCGCTCACTTGGTACTTGACCGACCGACAGCAGTGCGTCTGGCATGCTCGAATTCATTCAACGCCTGAGCGCACTAAGTGAGAATGCAGACGACGTTGAGCGATCAGTGGCGCAAAATCGGCGATGTACAGCACACATAGCAGGTCGGAACCCTGCAGCAGCGCGAACTCAATGCCGGTCTCAGATCTGCTGAGTCCAAAGTCGTTGCACAACCACGCACTCTGCCCATCGCTTGAAAACCGTTCCTTTGCGGCGGCCGGCCTGCGAGCATGGAACACGTTGCCGCTACCGCTTCATTCAGTTCAGTCTGGTGACACTTTCAGACGCCAGTTGAAATCATTTTTATTCAACCAGGCCTTATCACCTATAGCCTACATTGCCAGGCTCCCTTGTTGTGCTTCTGCACCTACGTCGCCGTAATCTCGATTTTTCAAGTAATAGAATAGAATAACTCGTCCCCACAGAGGGGTTGCCATGGGAATTTTGTAACTGTGGTTGGGCTCAAAAAAGCTACTGCGTTGGCTTTACCAGAATCATACAGTGCAAAAATTGGACGATATGTACAACTGTATCGACACAATAACTGCATTCTACGGACAGACAGAAAATGGCTTAACAACATCACGCTCTGCAGGGTGCCACAAATTAAAATACCCCTGTGGTAAATATGCGATATCTTGGCAACAGCATAAAATTTTATGACTTGTTTTACACCATTGATTTTCAACTAATCAACGAATAAATCTACATAATCTTGTTCTTATATCTCAAAGAATGACGAACTCACAGTATTTAAAATGTCAAGAGGACCGTTTTCAAATTTTATGCATAGTTCGAAACTTCCTAGACGTTTGCCAATTAAAGCCACAAAACGGGTGTTTTTCACTGATGGAAAACTTTTTATGTAAACCCGGCAATCAACAATATAAACGATCGTATGTGGTCTCGTGGTAATAAGATGGACGACAGCAAAAGTGGACTGCTGCTCGAGAGGGCTAAGTTTGCGCCTCACGTCATGGTCTCAGCTGGTGTGCGCTACGGCCACAAGGGCGGCTACACTTCATCGACGAAAAGGCGAAGGTGAATGCCAAATACTACATGGAGAGTTTGCTTCCAAGTCTTGTCGTAGATTGTAGCACACTGCTTCCAGGTGGCTTCATCTTCCAGCAAGGCGGCGCCCCTGCACACACCACATGATTGACACAGGACTGGATTGCCGCCAGTTGTCCCAAGTTCATCAGTAAGGATGAATGGCCTCAAATTCTCCGGACTTAGATCCCCTAGACTACCATGTCTGCAGTGCTATGCTTGATCTTTACCAACAGTGCCAGCCACGCCCTAAGAATATTTCAGAGCTAAAATGTAGCTATTCAGTCGATCTGGTATGATTTGCCGCAGGATCCCATTGACAGGTCCATTCTGAGTTTCACCAAGCGATTAAGAGCGTGCATCAAAGCCAACGGCGGACATTTTGAATACCTAATGCTACTAACATTCTACAAATGTGTTGCCACGACGTGCTGTGCAAATTCGTAACTGCAACATATTGAACCAGTTGTTAAATATCAACAGACTGACAACATTACCGCACTGTTTATGTTGTAAATGTTCTGTTACCTTTCGCTGATGGTTTTGATGAATTTACAGATAAAATTACTCAATTTATAAGTAATATATGTCTCAGTTGTTCAATTCTCTATTTATGCTGTAAATTTCATACTAAGATTCCAAACGATTGCCAAGATTTTGCCAATTTACTGTATGCTACAGCGCGTGCTGACACGCGATAAAAACACACAGGATTCTCGCGGAAATAAAGTTGCATCTTACTGTAATGCCGCTATTGCTGCACACCCACTAGCAAATAAAGAATTACTATTGCTATTATTATTAATTTATTCCTAAAAAATGAAAAAAATAACGAAGGAAAAATTAAAGTCTTCAGCAGACATACATCCGGGTGGTCGGACGACAAAAAAAGCCGTCATGCAAAAGCACCGAGTTAAAGAGCCAATGATCACTGAAATGCGCTGAAACGAATCTGAGGCTGTCCTCTCCGCTCACAAGCGAAACTCGCCGACCCAAATCTTACAGAAAAGTAGTGGCCGACTCCGACCCAGTGTCTCGACCGCGATAGGCTGGAAGTCGTAGTGGGTCTGCACAGTGACGTATTTCGCTTCGTTTGCGAAGCTGCCATCTCTGCCATTCTGCCAGGACCGTGACAGATCAATGTAAGATTCAGCCGTGGAGCGCACAACTGTCACGTCCCACGTCAAGGACTTGTCGCCTTCAAAAGAAATCAGCATGAAACCATCTGGTCTCTTGCCGTCTTGGCGTACCAAACCAACTGGCTCCTTGGCAACTGAAACCCCAGCAACTACGAAAGCTCAAGCAACGAGATCGTTCAGCATGTGATCTATTACGATCTACCAAGGGCCTGTTTGCAGATAACGCTGTGCAGAGTGCAGACCGCGAGCGTTACCGGCGAGCCGCATCGGAAAAGGTGTGGGACCCACAAGTCCAGCCGAAGACGTAAACCGACTGCAATTCTGACAGCCTCGTTATTATTATTATTTTTTTAACCCAAGGGTGTATATGTCCCAAGGGTTAAACTGTAAGATAAAATCAAAACTGGATGACTATTGATCCGGATTGTCGTCGATTAATGGTATCGTACAACAGTACGGCATTGAAGTATTGAGACGCTGTAGGCTGGCAAACGCTACAGAGGCGCTTCATTTCTTTGACCGTTCACCGTCGCCAACGTCATAAAAGTTGGCTAAGAAAACAACGTTTCGACGTTACCATTGGATCATCCTTACCGTGGGCGTTATGTGCGGGTGGTTAAAAAAGTAGCAATTGTCTACTTCCTTCAGTGCTCTGACACTGTTGGTTGGGTGACAGGAAGGGCATCCAGCTTGTAAAAAACTCCCAAATCCACCAAAGGTTGTTGCTGGGAGACCTTTGGAGGACTCGGCCTATTAGCTGAAATGATATGCGCAAAAATAGGCCGTTTAAAGTACTTGTATTTCGTTACTTCTCGGCCCTTTCATGGAGACGTTAAACCTTACTCACTCGCCCACGTATATGCTCTATTGTTGTTATTTATTGTTGGTTACTTTAAATGGCCTTTAACGGTCATTCTGAAGTTTCTATAGATTCACTATTTTAAAAATGTAGCGTGTACAGTATTAACAACACTATCAACTAACAGAGATTCATACAGTCAACCAAGAGAAGTTAAAAATGAAATGTACAATAATATAAACGTCAGTGTATTATTGTACCTCTGAAAAAAAATACATTTAGATGAATTTTGGTGCCTTTGTATGGACATTAGAACTTTTTCTAAATAACACGGAGCGTCGCGCGTTTTCCCTGCGACAGTACGAAACACCTTACCTGTCAGTAGTATCGCCAGATGCCGAAGACAGCGCAGATGTTGCGAACGTTTCTGCTCGTGGCGTAGCGTGGCGTTTCACTGCAGAATCTGCGTGTCGCAAGCACGGCGCCACAAGCAGTCTGCAGCACACACACTGCGAGGCACCTGTCACACTACACATTCGCATCATTAAGTAAGTAAGTAAGTAAGTAAGTAGCCTTTATTAGTCACCAATGACAATCGCACTAGTGTTATAAAGCAATACATCAGCACAGTTGAAATTGCAACATTACACATACAAATTTAAAAAAAAACTAATTACACTAGAACAAATATTACAAATCATAGAAATGACAGTAAGTACATACACGCGAGC
>Ga0049107_10000779_pt1 | contig 10453 bp, 5 predicted proteins | sample WorMetilPIANOSA1_FD_61187 | JGI IMG/M metagenome (GOLD analysis project Ga0049107, IMG submission 61187) | Marine gutless worms symbiont microbial communities from Max Planck institute for Marine Microbiology, Germany - Olavius ilvae PIANOSA.1 | ecosystem: Host-associated > Annelida > Digestive... | reverse complement strand
ACTGCAAGCCAGCTGCGTAACGTGAAGAGGTCACAGTCACAAGATGCTGATTTAAACCGAGTCAGTTCATCTGTAGGTGGCCAAAAACCTGACGTACAACATATAGAGTGGTCTGCATTGGACAAAAAACGTGAGAGTGATGCTGTGAGTATAAATTCATGGACATTAGATTGATTTACTTCAGATGTACATCATTAGAATGTATTGTAATTACTGTGATAAATTTAGCTGTTTAAACTTTATGACAGTGCCAGAATGAATGGAATGTATTGTGAACTAAAACCAAAAAAGTCTAAAAGGCGATATTACTTCTGTAGTACATCAACCCTAACATCAGTGTTCTAGGTAATACCAGTATTTTTGTAGTTTCAACAGTGATATAGGCCATGTCATCATGTTGTGTTTTTTATGGTGTAAACACGTAATATATTACATTACTTGAACATGACAATTACACTGTATGTGGCCATAACTATATGGGCCTATATTATTACATTAATTACCTCTGCCGCGGAAGATATGCTTTAATTGACGTTAGTTAGTTTGTTGTTACGTAAAAACTACTCAACGGATTTTGGTGGAAAGGTAGATTGGGCAATGGAAGAAACAGTTAGATTTTGGTGGTAATCGGAATCACGTTACGTTATGGGTGGGCTATGATTTCAGTTAGGTAGGGCCGAGCAATACTTCAGGACATGGGATATATATTTACCGGGCATTTGTTTCACAGTGTCGCACAGCAGTGCGTACACTATTGTAAGGGCGACGCAGCAAGTCAGTGGGAAAGGGCAATTTTTCGATGTCAGAACTCTAACCCCTGAACTGATTCACTAAAAATTTGAAGCACGTGATTATGTCGGTGGCCAAATGGACACACCATTTGCCAAATTTCATAAAATTCGACGGCACAAGGGCTAGCCGGCAATATTATGAAATGTACAGTTGTACACCTCGTGTACTTTTTAAAAATATTTTTTTTACAGGAGATTTCTCGGGAGGCTCTACAGAATAAAAACTAAATCATTTTAAGCACTTAATAGCTTAAAATGTTCTACTGTCGGTAACTTAGGTTCCTAGTGGGCATTTGTTATAATGTTGTTAGGGTTTACCCACTTTTTTGGTGGACAAAGTCAAAAATGATCAACATTTTTTGGACTTAGAAATTTTTGACTGAAGAACACCTTGCAGTGTGCATTCTGGGAGTAAACGGCCTTAATACAAATTGCAGCACCATAAAAGTTGTATGATGAATAAATAGGCAAATAAGGGTCGAAAAGTTAGTGGTACAGTTAAATGTGTTGCTACTTGTGGCGCGATCGAAATTTAACCCATTGAAACGTGAACTGATTCACTAAAAATTTGAAGCACTGGTTCGTCTGGTTCGTGAATAAGTTATCTTACCTATTCAGCAGGTGTCTCAGCTTACGCAGTGTTATGTTATTTTATAACAGCAATTTAACTGCCTAAGCATAAAAACTCTTAATTATTTCATTGTTCATTTGCGTAGTATAAACCTAATTTGTTCGTTAAAAATAACCGAAAAATATTTTTTTGAAAGATAATACAAGAAAATGTAAATTATAAACACACCATTCTTAACTACTGTATGGCGAGCATTAGTATACTCATTTTTTCGTCTGCCTAAGAGTTACTTGACTGACAGCACCGAAATTTGCACACGTAATCCAGTCTTCTTATTCTGTTTATTCAATTTATTTAATAAGTATTAGGCAAATACATACATCGTAACATGTAAATTAAAATCTTTCAGGTATAATTTTAATGTTACAGTGCAATACAAATTAACTTTAATCTGTCCCATCAAATGACATTCTAATAAAACTGCAAACATAAATGTTAAAAACTTAGTTTAAAACTCACAGTAAGGGCGACAGTCATAGCTCTAAAACTGCAAATATCATTTTGCCAGGACTTGTGATAAAACAAAGGTGAACGCATTACATCTGCAAGTGAAATATCGTATATCGTATTCAACTTGGGTGAGATGAGTTGTTTCAACCAACATAATGCAGTTGAATGAATTTGAATACCACTGGCGCCCTTACAATGAGTTTTAAACTGATAAGTTTTTAACATTTTAACAGTAACAGTATTGCAGAAACAGTGATGTTGGAGGTATGCTCTCTATTGAATGCCATACTGTTTGTTATGTTTAGTGGTCCAGTGGTAGTGGTCATTTGTATTATAGCAAACAGCAAGTGAGTATGCATGTTGATCAGCTATTAACATGACCTATACATGAACATTGCAAAAGTAAGTCTTTTAAAACTGTTTTGGAGGCTTCACATATCCCTACAGGGCTGTGTAGTGTGTACCCTGGACCATGATAGGAATTCCGTCCCGGGGTCTATCAGTTTTTGTCCCTATAGTTGCAATTTCTGAAATGCCATTGATTGCTGTCAGATGTGTAAAGTGAATGTGTACTTACGTAACATTGCATTGGACAACTTTTGATAGGTTTCTGTGGAAGAACATGAATTCTGTGTTGCAGCTGAGCTTTTTGTCATGCATTGTTGTTGACAGGAAGATGCTGATTCAGCATATCTGACAGCACACACTGGGCTGACAGCTATAGAGCCAGCAGCAAATGATCGGTCTGCTCGCAGCTTGCGGAAGCGTGTGGAGAAGTTTGATAAGAACAATCGTGAGCTGCATATGACCATTGTTAGTGTATAACGCATCGTTCATTTCTGTTGTCGTATAGTTGGCATTTAATATGTATTACTCTGACACCAATACATTTATATTTGACACAACTACAGCATTGCTGGGGATAAATCAGAGTGAACACTGCTGTTTTATGTCAAAGCCTAGACTGCTGCATAATAACAGTTTCCTCAGTTTTCCATGGAACACATTGGATCCCAACCCAGCACATCTCAGCAAGGAGTAACTCTGGAGAAGTAGGCTGATGTTAAAACAAGAAGTAAAAAAGGTAATAGCAGATGTGCCATGTGCATAAAATAGGTGTTGCTTTTTTCGGATAATTTTGGCAAATATAGACTAATTTTAGCAATTCCTTCACTGTTTATTCCAGGAATGAAGTGTAGATGAAGCTGGAATTAAACCCGACACTTTCCCTCCAATTTTTTGCTGCATTACCTTGCAGAAATTGAATGATAACTTTCCATTTATGTTACCCAGAATAATCTGCTTAATGTCCGACAGCTTATTTTTGATAGAATTATTTTCTTTGATTATTTATTTTACTCCATGCTGTTGACGTCTTTGTAATATTGTGTTCAGTAGTCATGCCTTTCAGTTAAACATTTGACACAGCACTGAAAATTATTTAAGAATTTTTAAGAATTATTAAGAATTATTTTCTTTGATTATTTATTTTACTCCATGCTGTTGACGTCTTTGTAATATTGTGTTCAGTAGTCATGCCTTTCAGTTAAACATTTGACACAGCACTGAAACGGTACATTATCAATACATCCACTGGCTACTGTCATGTATAACTCAAATCGTGCATATGTACTTGGCAGACTTTTTGAACACTTGTTGTAAAATAATTTGTGTAGACATAGGAAACTTGGAGTTAATAACCTTGCATTCCCAGGTACATATTTACTGCAGCTAAATGACTGCACCACCACGATTTTAATAACTTTGTTGTTTAGTTTAATGCTCAAATTTCGCAAAAAAATGGTATCGCAACAGATTTGAGGGGTTCAGAAATTTAATTTGAGCATCAACTGCTGTTCATACCTGAATTCAACATTGAAAAAATTAAAATTATAAAAATCTGGCTGCATTTGCCAAAGTTATTATAGAAATGAATGTGGCAGACTTTGTTGATCCTCAGTTTGTAAGGTATGTTGGTTTATTCATGTACCAATATGTGTGAATATGTGACAGGACAACGATGGTATTCTGCTGCGAGGCTTCATCCGTGTTCACATGTACCTGGACAACCCGATCACCATCCGCATGTCTCCCGAACCAGCGACTTTGCGTGATGCAGTGTACTCTAGAGCCATAGGACATGGCGATGGGTTGACTTCTACATTTAATCTGCCTCCCGACACAACGAAGATGATATACATAACAAGGTTGGTTACATGCAGTGACAATATGTGCAGGCAGACTGTGTAATTTGGAAGTGGCAGCCAGATTCTGTATTTTTATGTCTACACAAAACGTATATATCCCATTATTGCTTTCTTTCTCTGAATTTTTACCTCGTGACGCTATCCGTAAGGACGGTATTTGTTGTCGTCTGTATGTCTGTCTGTCTGTCAGTCATGGTGGTGCATTGTATCCACACGGCTGTAGATATCGTCATACTTTTTTCCACTCCGGTAGCCCCTTCATTCTGGTTTTTTGACCCCCAGTGCCGGTACCCAATTCCAAGGAGAACCCCTTCAGCGGGGGTGCAAAATACAAGAGGTGGGAAAATTTTTGCAATTTTCGACTGAAATAGCCGTCTATCAGAAACGGTATGAGATAGGCCCATGGTTGCTATGGAACGTCAATAGGAAGTCATATGGACTCTATCGCATCGTGACATTTCCAATGACCTTGACGGACCCCTAACCCGGTTTTCAAGGTCATGGCATATTTGATGTCGAATATCTCAAAAAGGGACAAAGTTACTTAGGGACAAAGTTACTATAGAATACTAATAGGAAACCATATCCAGTCTGTCAAATGGTACCACTTTATCACTTTCAGTGACCTTGAGTGACCTCTGACCGGGATTTCAAGGTCGTGATATTTTTCGACATTGAATATCTAAGAAATGACACAAGACATAGCTGTAGTTACTATAGAACGTCAATGGGAAGTCTTATGCACTCTGTCGAATGGTGACATTTCCAGTGACCTTGACGGACCCCTAACCCGGTTTTCATTTCAAGATCATGGCATGTTTGAAGTCAAATGTCAAATATTGTTACTTTTCTGCAGATTTTTGTTGGATCATACTGATGCCCTATCAGCCTTGTACCTGATCTTGTATAGCTTTGAGCAACACTAATTGTTGCTGAGAAAATCACAAGTAAGTGCCATAATGGGATGGGAAGTCTCAAGTCATTTAGTGCTTTGACGTGATGCTCTGACGTTATGATTGGCCGACAGGAAGAGCATCTGGCCTATAAAAATTTTGCACCAGCTATCCCCTGAGGTTTTTTGGATGACTCGTAGAGTACCCGGTTTAATTGACTAATCTCAGGCAAAATAGATTCATTAGACAGTAGTAGTGGAAGTATGGTATGGTATGGTATACTAGAGTTTAACGTTCCACTCGACACAGTATAGGTCATTTCGGAGACGAGTAGTGGAAGTAGTAGTAGTAGTAGTGGTAACAGTAGCAGTAGTGGATTGGCAGTTTTGGTCTTGGTCTTATACCCAGTGATGTAGTCCTCGAGACCAGGGTCTTGGTCTCGAGGCACCTCGAAGACAAAAATGAAACTCTTGGTCTTGGTCTTGGTCTTGAACATTCTTGGTCTTGGTCTCGGTCTTGAAGAAAAAGTCTTGCAGTTTTTCAAGACTTTTGTTGTAATTCTTGACAGCAGTGAGCAAGGCACACCGTGGCATTTTGTGAGAGACAACAAAAGCAGTTTGCTATTCGGATGCCATTGTTTGAGAGACCCTTCTGTGCTCCATGCACATCAGCCTCAGTTGAGAGGGTATTTAACAATTGGGGTATTTGTTAGGCCACACAGACGCCAGTAAAGCGTAGTGCGTAGATTGTGGAAAATTGCTTTCACTCGGTAGCAGTAAACTCGGAAAGCAAACTGTTCACGGGTTGAAATGTCATCTAGAAAAATGCTACAACAATATCTATAGACTGTACATGAAGAAAGTGGAATCCCGTCAACAAGGACCACCTGCAAAAAGGTGAAACTGGACGAGGTATTGGCGGCGCATTGTAGGATTGACTTGGTGACTGAATGTATGAAAAAGGAAAAAAATACTAATATTATTAGGTGACTTTTGTTTTCGTTTTTCGGCCGAAAAATGAATGTCCATTTTTGTTTTCGGCCATAAATGGAATTTCATTTTCGTCGGCTAGAAAGACTCCTCTAATGATGCCTGTAGTGAGTTGATAAGATTGTCTCCACAAAGACCAGGTTGAAGAGTGTGTATCTTGTTCTGTTTGAATATTTGAAACGTCCAAGGCATGTTGTAGCTTACTTGTGCTGAAGGTGCTATTGAACACTACACCAACCGACCGACCAATCTTCAATGCAGCAGGCAAAGTTAAACAGCAGTATTGGTGTTTTGCTGTCGCTTGCAATTACTATAACTGATAAAATCATGATTGAACATATATGCATGTTATGTTTACATGCAAGAGTGCGAGACTGCTAGTAGCTACAGTCACAGATAGATCCATACAACAACTGCCTTGATCTGTCTTGGTCTTGAAGGTCACTGTCTCGATCTTGTGTCTTGGTCCCATCTCTGAAGAAATAACGAAATATTTCATATACCTATGTCTCAAAAAAGTGTTGCCTGTTTAGTCTTTTATAACTTGAAGAATCTGCAACCGATATTCATAATCTTTGGCACACCGTATTCCAAAGGTACTAGCTTCTGAATGCATGCATAATTTCTATCCTCACCTTAGTTGTGATCTTACACTGCCTGGGAATTCACTAGTAACCGAATATGCATGCTATATTCCTTCCCGGATGCATAAAAACTGTACCAGTTTCAGAAGACTTCACTAGTTAGAATTTTGACATTTTTAAACTTTCTGCAGTGTGTCCTTTCAGCAGATACAAATTTTTAATCAAAATATGGTCCTTATTAAATGGTATGTTTATGAACTTGACAGTGATGTGAAAGCGTGTTATTTTCTGCTATCCAGTTAAATTGCAAAGTGTAATAAGTGAATATGAGGTGAGGTAGAAATTCATGCATACTTTTTGAAGTCTGGTGAGTCAGATTAAAACACATACACAGTTTAGTTTCACTTTTGCTTTTTCACTTATTTGGCATTGCTGTTCCAAGTCCATTAACTAAGTAGAAAGCATAGACTTCATAATTACCATAAGTGTAATTAACGTAATTAACTAAGCTTAAATTTTGGGTTGACCATGTATCATCTACCATGCAGACAGATTGCACTGGAGACTAATCAGCTCACTGCTCGAGTTACAAATAACATATTTATGTGATTTGTTCACTAAAATGCACCGTTACATTTGGAATAAGGCAATGTTGTACTTTGAGTGTTCGTCTGTGTATTAATTGTAGTAAGGATTGTACTGGTGACGTCATACGCCAGTTTCTGAAGAAGTTTAATATCTCTGAGAGTCCATCACGATTTGTTCTTTATGAAAAGGATACCTTGTCAAGTGAGAACATTTTTGTTCTTTTTACTCGCTGTAATTTCAAATTGATTTGGTGCAAGCTAATTTGTAATAGCTCACATCCTTCAGTGCTTTGACAGTGTTGGTTGGGCGACAGGAAGGAGCCATATGGCCTGTGTCAAACTAAGTGTTAGTGATTGGAGGTGCTGATTTGACTGGATCTTTATGTGTCAAGTTCCAGTTGTCACCACCACCACTTCTGTCATCTCTTGCTCCAGCAGTTTCCAGGGTGGCTTGACTCTGTTACCAGCTAGCCCAGGTTGTCCTGGTAACTGGCCGTTAATTCAAATGTTGTAATTTTTAACACCTTTCTGCAAAAACATCTGTTGGGTTACATTTAAATGGGATTGTATTGGTATGTGTGTGACTGTAGAAGAAGGTTTTGTAAGTAAATTATATTAAAGTTATTGTTTGACTTTTAATGAAACTTCGAATATGCCCTCGTAACTAGAAACAACTGATTAAATTTTAGAGTGAAAGTTTTAAGGTCGGTTTTCTACTATCCAGCCAAATTTGGCCAGCCAACTGCACATCCTGCACTGAATCAGTTTTCATTGTGCTTGAGTCATTAATGCAGTCAGTGAGTGAAAATTTTGAGTCGGCGTTAGCCAGATATCTGGATGTGAACTGACAAAATAAATCTGTATACTTCAATGTATAATTAATATTTATTTGATATTGACTATTTTTTTATTCCATCAAGAGCCATAAAATGAGCTTGCTGGTTTTTGGTTGAAGAACCTGTTAAAGTTGTATTCCATTTGTGGATGAAAATGCACCTAGATTACAACAATTAGCATTTGCTAAATAATACGAGAAAAAAGTGTTAAAATGCAGAACTTGACATTTAGTTTATAGCTGTTTATTGATGTTACTGATATAGCCTTTATTGTCTGGTTTTAACTTAATGGTAAATGTGCTTGATAGAAGTGACACGAAAGCTCAACGATAGTGATATGCCTCTTCTTCTCAGTCTTTCATGGAGTGACGAACATAAAGATGGACTGCATCATAAACAGTTCGTGTTGAAGGACAGGCATTTAGATGCTATTGAGGTATGATACATTACTTTACACATTTTTACACTGCGCACTAAGCTTAGCAGCGCAGTGTATTGTTATTGGTCCTGTTTGCATGTTTGTAACGGGTGGGCAGGCGGTGTCCAAACCTTACTACAGCCAGTGCGCGCACAATGTTTGCATCTCTCTTGAGCGCTTCTGTCATACAATATGTTGTAATTCCAGAGAATAGTCTCATGAACAACAGTTGCCATTGGCCTGTGTTAGTGCTGTTCGGATAAAGCTTCATTAATAGGCTTGTGTTTAAGAAGCTAAATTTCTGGTTAGCTTTTCCATGCTAGTTTTCCTTTGTGGAACCTGAGAACTGTAGGTTAGGTCCGATCCATTTCCTAGCCAGATGTCGTACAAGGCGACTGAACTTGGCTCTGGCTGTCTTGAGCATGTTACCTAGTGCTAGTTTGATTTTGTTTTGTTTTGATTATGCTGTTGTGCATTCTGTCCCTGGTTTAGTTGTCAGTACTAGCTATGTGATTGACTAGAAATACTCCTCTGTTGAAACCTCGAGTGAGCCGAGGAGATTGTTTTCACAAAGACCGTGTTGAACAGCATGTTGTATTTTTTGTTTGCATTATAATTTGTTGTTTTCTCCTGGCCCTATACATAATCAATTTGAACTACCGTATAGCCTATTTGTGCTGAAAGTGCAGTTAAACATGAACCGACCAAACAAGTAACCAGCCTTATGTGTTTGAGATGCATTCCTCCACGTGAGACTAAACACTTTGTCTCGTGTCACACTGTTTTCACTGTTGGTTTGGCTGGGTCCATCACAGGGCTGGGCTCCATAGGTAAACATCTGGGAATTGTTGCACCAAGATCTTTTACAGGTTTGATGCCATTTCCAATGCCCAACTAACAGTATAAAAGCACTGAAGTCAACTCAACTCGTGATGCATTCATGAGATGATAACGATTATGTATCATGCACTCATCATGTGCATCTTGTTAACAAAGTCATAAACAAACAATTGATCAGATTATAAATTGGTGACGGTACAATGTTAAACTTGCACAAAATAGTTGTATCACGTGTTAGACTTAGTATTTTCAGGTCAGAAAAGATCACAGTGTGGTTAGAACGTCATATATGTCCAGTCGTGATGCTCAGATGAAAGACAGGAACAACAAGAGTAGTCAAGAGACCTCAGACCTCTGCCAAGGCTGCTGTAGCAGCCTTTAGTGGAATTCAGCTTACTGATATGTGCTGATTCTTGCCACCTCCATTAGTGAGCCACCGATGGTGCATACCATAATGTTCGGTGCATATGCACTCTCTTCCAGTATTGATTAGGGCAGGGTTACGTATTTGTTTTTGTTTCACCTTTATAATCTGATCAGCTGTTGCTAGTCACACATTTCACCCCTCCAGAAAGATTCATCAAAATTCGCCGACAACTTCACGCAAAGACATTTGACATTAAAGCAGACATGTAGTAGAGTGTGCTGTAAGTCGCAAATAATGCCACATGACTTTCACACGAAGCTCAGCTGATGCTGGCAATCCCGTGCGACACGTATAAAGGTCAAAGTCACCAAACATAGTACCATTTGATATGTTAGGTATGGTTTCCTATTAGTGTGCTATAGTAACTTTGTCCCTAAGACTCAACTTCAAAAATGTCGTGACCTTGAAATCCGGGTCAGAGGTCACTCAAGGTCATTGAAAGTGGTACCATTCGATATATTGGGTATGGTTTCCTATTAATGTTCTAGAGAAACTTTGTCCCTAAAAGATATTTGAATTCAAAAATGCAGTGACCTTGAAAACCGGGTTAGGGGTCTGTCAAGGTCATTGGAAATGTTACCATTCGAAAGAGTGCATATGACTTCCTATTTACATTCTATAGTAACTATGGCTCTATCTCGTGTCATTTCTGAGCTATTCAATGTCGAAAAATGTCGTGACCTTGAAATCCGGGTCAGAGGTCACTCAAGGTCATTGAAAGTGGTACCATTCGACAGGCTGGGTATGGTTTCCTATTACTGTTCTATAGTAACTTTGTCCCTAAAATGCACCATTTTTGA
>Ga0049107_10000778_pt1 | contig 10459 bp, 9 predicted proteins | sample WorMetilPIANOSA1_FD_61187 | JGI IMG/M metagenome (GOLD analysis project Ga0049107, IMG submission 61187) | Marine gutless worms symbiont microbial communities from Max Planck institute for Marine Microbiology, Germany - Olavius ilvae PIANOSA.1 | ecosystem: Host-associated > Annelida > Digestive... | reverse complement strand
CGAGGTCATCTCACCGACGTAATCACGTGTGTCAAATTTTTAGTCAATCGGTTCAGGGGTTACGGAGTTCTGACATCCCGAAAATGGCCATTTCCCATTGACTTGCTGCGTCGCCCTTACTACACTGTGATTAAATTCTACGCTGCCGGCACAGTGGACCAATGCGCTCGCAAGACGCCAGTGAACAACTGCCGTGCGTTCAGTAATGCTAAATTTAGCGAATAAATTTAGCCAGTGCACTTTTAGCGTTTATTGAACACTATGACCTATTTAGCGACCTAATTATTCTACGGCAAGCGTGATGGCGTCGATCGTATGACGTCATACGCACCGACCTCACTGAACCGACAGAGAAACTGCTGCAGGAAAAGCTCAACGCTACCACCGACCTGAAATTAATTTATATGCTTCCTATCATGCATTATTACACGACGAGACGACAATTTAGAGTCCACGGCCACTTCAAAACCGTCCGGAACAACCGACGCCATCTTTACAAAACTGCCACGCCCACTCGCTAAAGTCCTCAAAAGCTCTTTACCGAATTGGCGACCTATTTAGCCTTCTTTAGCGTGACCTATTTAGCGACTTCGCTAAAGTTAGCTAAATTTAGCGTTACTGAACGCACGGCTGTTTTCTTAGCTAAACTGTTTACCGAATTTGATGGTTTAAATTCGTCTGAATGCGATAATATAACAATGAAGCTGAACTGTGGTTCGATGATTGGCATTGTTACAGGATGTGCTATATTTTTATATGTTGGCACATTACTTTTAATTGAAGTTAGTAAACATCAGGCAGAACCGTATATGGATGAGATATTTCATATTCCTCAGGCACAGAAATACTGTGTTGGACGATACAGCGAGGTAAAAATGTAGGCAGATACACGGCCGCCGTGTACGTAATAATAATGACTAGCCACGGATCTGTGTAAAATGCGGGAGTGCGGGATTGAGTACGTGTAAAATGCGGGTAGGTGTAATCGGCTGGGCTGGGCTGATCGGCTGAGTCACGTGACTTTGTTTTCGATCAGAGGTTTAACAATGCATCATGGCGTTGGTCTTGGTCTTGAACATTAGGTCTTGGTCTTGGATAAAAAGTTGCAGTTTTATGAGACTCTTGTTGTAATCCTTGACGGCAGTGAGCAAGACACAACATGGCATTTTGTGAGAGTATATGTCACAATCCTGTAATAGGCTAATGAGAGAAGCCAGCAGTTACACATACATGGAACGCCTAGATAAACTAAATCTGTGGACTCTTGAAGAAAGAAGAAATCGTTCAGATCTCGTCAAAGTTTTCAAAATGGCAAAGAATCTCTCACCGATACCGTTGACCAAATTCTTCGAATTGAGCACTGACAATAAAACCCGTGGTCATTCATTTAAACTGGTCAAACATTGTTGCAACTGCGAAGTCCGTCGTCACTTCTTCTCAGAAAGAGTTGTTAATCGTTGGAATATGCTGGATCAAGACACAGTATCTGCGAATTCTGTGAACGGTTTCAAGTCAAAATTAGAGAGTGAAAGGAAAAGGAAGATGGGCCTATTTCTGGACTGAAGTCTGCTGGGCCTCATGGCCATTTTCCATCTCTGGAGCGGCCGGAGCTGTGAATTGGATCAGCCGTTTAACATGTTATCACAGATCAGCGCAGCGATCAGCTCAGCCCAGCTGATTACACCTACCCATAAAATGCGGGAAACAGTGCGGGTGATTTCCCGCATTTTACATATGGTATATAGTGATCTGTTTAGTATGAATGGTGTGCTGGGCGTAACGGTGTAATAGGTAGGTTACTGTGATAATTATCCGTCTTCTAGACATCAGTTACTGTCCTCGACTGCGCAGTGCGCAGAGCGTTTAGAGTTAAACTTGGTGTGAACACTGACACATAGTGCATTTATACGTGTGACCGGACTGCTTTTGATGGATAATGAAATTGTGCAGTCCATATTGAGTACATACATGGCCCTACGGACTTATTTACAGGCGCTAAATTCAGGGCACGGGTAAAATGCGAGTTGCGAAGCTGCGAGTGGGTATTTTGCGAGTTGAGGTGCGAGCGAAACGTGCGAGTATCTAGGTAAAGTGCGAGACGAGTGAATGTGCAAGTCGCCTACTGAAAGACCGAAGATTACAGCTCGAATGAATTATCAGTAGAACCTATTAGTAGACTAATAAGGGGAGTGGAGCCGACCCCGGCAGTAGAAGTATAAAAGAACCTAAGTTTTGGTTAGTTTTTAAATATATAAAAATTCCGAAATTGAGTTTTTGGTATGGCTTTTTCACTTATTATGTTACTAATTTAATGAAAACGATATTGTTATGCCCGCCTCAAAGGCGATAAAAAAGCGCCCACAGAGACGCAAACACTGCGCGCTAGCTGTAGTAAGGCGGAGCCAAAAAATTTCATTTCGCCCCACTGCAGACCCCCTTCCCGGGGGTGCGGGACGGCCAGAATTAATCAGCTGGAGACGATCACTACCTTTACCTACAAACCCAGTTTGGTGAGGATCGATGCACGCAATTTCGAGTTATCGTGGTAACAGATCCACACACCCACCCGCAAACACCGCCCGCCCGCCCGCCCGTTGCAAACAGACAGGACCGATTACAATACACTGCGCCACAGCTAGCGCGCAGTGTAATAAGGTGCGTGCGAACGTTTCTAGCCTACTCAGTGACGTAATGTCTCACACTATGCACGTCGTGAACACCGCGTGCTCTCCATGAGCAGAACTGTTCTGTTTGATAAGCCAACATGCGAGAGTTCACAACTTTTGTGCGGTGTGTTTTGCACGTGCCTAGATCACAGCTACGTCGAGTTCACCGTTTCCTAAAAGAGATGATGTACAGGTTCTTTTTTTTCAACGTTTATTACCACAGTTATTGTAGCGTACATGGCATACACACGTGTTGTGTGTGCAAGTATACATGTCTTGTTTCCGGTACGAAAATTCCTGCTGTGCGCGATTGCGTTCGCGTCAGGTAAACTGCGAGTTATTCTAAAAATAGCTGACCAATCGCGTGCTGGCTCGCACTTCAACTCGCAAAATACCCACTCGCAGTTTCGCAACTCGCAACTCGCATTTTACCCGTGCCCCTAAATTCACGTATAGTTCTGTGGCTTTTGGCTTTCTTACATGAAAGTTTAAATGTGGCAATAGCCAAACATTTAAACTTTCATGTGACATTTGTATGTTGCTTAATGGCTATTTCACGTCATCGGCCGCCGCCGTCCATCGTCATCCGCCACACCCAGCGACCTCGGGCATAGGCTCTTAGACCACTCGGCCGGCCCGTCTGCTCACTTAACTTTTGATCTTCGATCTTTTCACTCACGCATTTTATGTGTATACGTTGTTGTTGCCCAGAGCTGACGCCTGAAGCCCAGAAAACCTCCATCACCAGCTCGTCGGAGATCTTTTCTGGTCTTGGCTCACGCTAGCCCTCGCCTGCAGGCCCGTCTGCTCTCACCGTCGTCCATAACATAACATAACATATTTCTTTAATAAACTGCTGACAAAACGCAGTGAGTTGAGGAAAAGAGATAGACAGTAAAAACAGTACAGAAACTAATAAACATCTAAATACAACATACGCTGGACAAAGTTATGATCAGACAAGTGGCCAGTTCTCAATGGCAGGAGATAATTGTGTTTGTGTTCTCGCAAGTTGTAGGACTGACAGGCTTTGTTACAGGATTGGCAAAAGTTTATGTAAAACGTGGTCGCTGTCTCTTATAATGGCAGAAAACAGCGGAAGCAGATATCTGCGAAGGCTGGTAGGTCGGGTGGAACGAAGCGACTACGATGGCTCCGTCTGATAAAGGCCTCCAGTCGCTGGCAGTCGGCTGCGCTAGTGAACCCCCACCAGGCACTGGAGGCATACGTGCATCACAGCCTTACACGGCCTGCAAATTAACTATGCCACCCCGAAATGGCTTCCTTCAGTTGGGCATACTCAAACATAACCATGAGCATGTACCTTTGTTTACCCGCCAAAAACTGCTCGATCCTTGTCAGCATGATATGGTAGCCAACAGCGAGGTCATCGGAACTATAAGGATTTATTTGTATTCAAGTTGACTTAAATACCGTAATGATCTGTTGCAGAACTTGCCATCACTATAGGCTCCATGGCGGGGGTTCGATCTCCTGTTGGTTACAGAGTTCCTGCACTCTATATGTATAGGCTCACGCATTTTATCCGTACTCGTGCAATAATAAACATCTTCCCACATTTTTCACTCCAGCATTTTATACGTATACAGTCCTGCACTCCCACATTTTACCAACACCCACCCAATAACTGCTTCATGATAATCTTACATAACCCTAACCCTATTGCCCTAACCCTATTGCAGACCCCATTTCTAGCCTAGCCCAGAAGGGCAAGGGTAAAATGCGAGTTGCGAAAGTGCAACTGCAAATGGGTATTTTGTAAGTTGAAATTCTAGCCAAACATGCGAATGCGAGTACCTAGCTAGAGTGCGAGATGGGTGATTATGCAAGTCGCCTACTAAAAGACTGAAGAGTGCAGCTTGAATCAATTATTAGTAGCTACTCATGCTCTGCCTACCTTCCATTTTGGCTAAATCAACGACAGGTGAGGCCATACTTTTTGGAGCCTGTCTAACTGGGCTCCAAGGACTCCAGGGTCCACTGGGCTGGGAGCCTGCCCAAGCAACAGCCGGAGCCACTGCCGCTGCAGAGGTCACTGTCGCAGGAGTCGCTTCAAGTTGTCTTGCAAGAGACGGAGCCGACATCGGTGCTGCAGCCAACACCGTTGCAAGAACCAGTGGCAGATTAGGATTTTTGAACGGGGCTGTGCCCCTCCCCAGAATTTTTTTTATAACATTCTTGGTCTTGAAATAGCGTATTATGGAGCATTCTGATGCCATGTAGCTAACATTTCAACCCTGCAGTCTACATACGCAGTCAATGAACTTTAATGACACGCGTCACACGTGTGCATTGCAGCCTGGCAGGGCCTGAAAATTAACTGCGCCACCGTTAAATGGCTTCCTTAAGCCGGACATGCTCAAACACTACCATCATCATCGAGTAGAGTGCCCATCATTGAGCATAGCCGTCTCCACAAGCTGACGCCACTTTGAAGTTTGAACGATCCTGTCCATGCTGTGTTAAGACTAATGTTGTGGGGCCGAAGGTAGAGCTCTATTGTACGGAGCCATGTCTGCCTTGGTCGACCTGCCCGGCGTCGCCAATCCACTGGAGGACGATTGATGGCTGCTCGAAGAATGCGTGAGTGGTCTTGTGATGGGTTGGCTCTCGCAAGATGTCTGAACAGACGAAGTTGTCTCTTTGTGATAACTGAGGTGACTGGGAGTTGACCTGTTCTACTCCTCACTTCTTCGTTGTTGATATGCGCCGTATATGGAATATGTACTATACGGTGAAGACACGACTGGTCAAATGCACCTATAAATCTTGTTAGATTTTGAAAATATTTTGCACAATTTTTTTCTTAATAAAATAAATGGAACAACTTTGAGGGGTGAGAGGTAGAAAAGTTTTATCATCAATTTTTTGGTCCACCGTAATGAACACATGCCTTATTTTCCCGCCAAAAGCCACGAGATCCTCATGTGCGTGCTATGGTAGCCAATTTTTGAACCGCACCTACTGCATGGTTCCAAGACAGAACTGGACCAAACTCAGAGGACTCACCCTGCCCCTCAGTGACTTCCTGCTACTGCAATGCGGAAGGATTCTACCTGACAGTTTTCGAGCACCGGACACCTGTGCAAAACCAAAGGCTAAAGGCCTTGAGCATCGATCCACAATTTTCTCAGCAATTCTTCGTGGGGCTCTCGACAGAGTCGATGACGCCTGAACTCTGATAGAAATTTCGTCACTATTTTCTGTACAGATTTTGAGAAAAATAAGTCTAAAGTTTGGATCTACTACCCTCTCTGGCGGCTTCAGGTTGGGTTTAATGTCACAGGAATCCCGCAGGTATGGAATGGGTCACCTGCGGGAATCCCGCGGTGTTGACGGGCTTGAAGTCCTGGCTGACTTGCGTGTGATCGCATCTGATAAAGAAGCCAACAAAAATCTACTATGGCTGCTCTGTGACATTGACGAAGAGCTCCTGTCAAAAGTAATAAGTGTCCTACAGCCATTTGAAGATGCTACCAGTGACAAGTGTCCGTCTCTGCATCTTGTGACAGCGACAAAGGTTCATCTGCAGATGCATCTTATATCCAATGGCAGAGATTTGGCAATCATCGGTCAAATGAAATCACACCTGATGACACAACTGTTGCATTACTTTACCATGTCAGATATTCATGCTGCCGCAACACTTCTTGATTCAAGGCTGAGAAACAACACTGACGTTATGACACCTGATCTTAAGACAAGACGTATCTCAGCACTTCAAACTTCAAAGAATGATGACAGAATGTGTGCAGAACAAACAAGAGTTAGTTGATGTTTTACGGCACTTTCAGCACAAATAGGCTATATCATGCCATAGAAGTAGGAAATGTATCACATAGGGCTGGGGAGAATACAAACATCATGCAATAAAACAACGACAGAATACAATAAACCAACATAATCATAAGCTCTCTTCGGCCGAGGCTTTATGGCGATGATCCACTCGCCTAGGCTTCCTCAGAGGGGTCTTTCGAGCCAATCACTTGGCAAGTAATGACAACTTAACTTGAACAACCAATAGACAGAACACATTCCAACTAAAATTAACAGTACAAAAAAGGGCCCTAATAAGCAACAATACATTACAGCATGCTAAGATATAAAACAAAATTAGACCTGGTTTAGTGCCTTGTACGACATCCGGTCAGGAAACTGAGTGGGTCTATTCTTACAATCCCGGTCCCCTCACGCAGCTTGAACAAAGTGAAAATGATGATCAAGATGCTAGCCAGGAACCACTACAGAAGAGGAGATGAACTGTTGATGAGAACGGTGCACAGTGCATACGCAGAGAAATTAGTCGGACTAGATGCATGGATGCGGGGTTGGTATGGGGTTGGGTGAATGCGTCAACATGGGGTTGGCGATAATGAATACAGGAATGGGGTGGGGTTTGGGATTTATTTTTATAGAAATTCAGTGGGGTTGGGGATAAACTCTGCGGGAACGGGTGGGGATGGGGATCACTTGTAGACCTGGGAGTCGCAGCCGAAGCCGCAAAAGCTGAGCCGTAAAATGTTTGAGTCGAGTCGAGCCGTGTTTTCCTTGAGTCGAAGCTGCAAAAAATCCGAGTCGGATTGTCATTTCAATTTTTTTAACGGCAATGATGACGATACCGGCAAAACGTTTCACATCCTTCAGGAGGTGGCAGCTTACTTGATACAGTTCTGACAGAGGACGAGAAAATGTCAGCGGTGCTTTACTGGAAATGCCACTGTGAAGCGTATCCACACACAGACCACATTTCAGTCAAATTGCTAAAGTTTACTTAACGTTGAGCGCATCCTCCGTGCCCGTTGAGAGCATGTTCTCTCTTGCTGGTTTGGTGAAAAACTCGCGCCGCTCATCAGTTGCGCCGCATCATCTCAATCGTCTCTGTTTCGTGCATGACAACTATGCTAATTTTTTCCACTGAAATAATTCAACCACTGTTATGGACTTGTGGTTTCGCCATTCTGACAGTGACGGTTATATCAAACCTTTGCATAATTAAGCTTGTTCTTTGTCATTTGTCTTGGGAAGCATCAACTGTGCTTATGTCATCCCGTCCATCGCTAGACAATGGAGCTAACTTGGTCTAATTGGTCTACAGGCCAATATGTAAAGTTCAGCATTAAATAAGATAGCTGTTGACAACAGGGTCTGTGTGTGTATATTCTGCAGTTTACAGTCTGTGAGGGTTATAGGTTGCTAGTTCTTTGTGCCTACAGGACTAGCAGGAGGAGGAATGTACTGACCGGCCTATGCTGCTAACATTTGAGAATCTGAGTCTTATTTTGCGGCTCAAGCCGGCTAGCCAGCCGCAAAATTTACGAGCCGAGCCGCAAAAGCTTGAGCGAGTGACTCCCAGGTCTAATCACTTAGTAACTGCGTGCAGACCTCTAGTCCCCATCTTGGTATGTAAAATTTTAAGTTTTTGTCACCTGACCATCCTCAGAATCACAATTTGCATCTGTGTACCAAATTTTGTCGAAATTGGTTGATTCCTAGCAGAGATATAGAGAAAAATGCCATCTTCAAAATGGCGGCCGTCTGGCTAAAGATCATATCTTCAGGGGTTGAACATCTTGTGAATGAATGAGGGAGGGGGCTAGAGTATAGTTTCCCAGGCCCCACTGAAATACATTGGATATGTGTGCCATATGAATACATTAAGGATCCGTTTATATCAATATACTACATACACCTTTAATATTCTCAAAGTTTCCAGACTTAGAGCAGGTCGAAGACTTCAGGTTTCAAGTTTAAGACTAAGACCAGCTCATCATATGGATGATATGGTCAACTTGTTATGGCTACTTTTCTGTGAGTTAACCAGGAGTTTACCGGACGTTTGTCACGAGTTGATTTCAGACGTGAAAGGGCTAGGATGCACTAAATCATACACTAAATAACATATAGCTGTGACCATGTCCTGGAAAAATTTTGGGGACACGGTCTTTTAATTTACTGCCTGCAAAAAATGTAATGTGTTGCTGAATATGTTAAACTGTTGAACAAGGCGAGTTCATCTAAGGCCAATCAGGTGCAAAACAAAACTGGAAAATGTGAAAATTAGCGCCCACGAGCAACTTAAGATACCTTAATTTTACTCTTGGAACACATCAACTTGTGCCATGGCTGCCTGCAACAATGCTATAAGGCTGGCAGCAGCTAAGGCTAAGGTGCAGATGGTAAGTCCGTGCTTGATTTTTTGGCAGCTTAGCAGGCTTATGGCGGGCTTTGTAGTCTGGCTTCTGTTGGGGCATTGTCCCTGGACCGTGTGCTTAAACGTCCCATGTCCAGACCTCTGAAGAAGGTACAAAACCGATTACTGGCCTTAGCGTGTGACCTTTAGTTCAGCAAGTCACAGGGGAACAGCTGTCAAAGTAAAAAGTATTTGTATTGGTAACATAGAAACTGTAATGTGTTCACAATTCGCGCAGTAGAAAATTATCGGAAATGAGGTCCCAAAAATAGTTCTCATGATAACGTGAATATTGTCAGTCAAATCATGCACTTTGACTGACAATATTCAGTTTGCCAAAATAGTAAGACAAAGGCCTAGACAAAACGCTTGATTCACAGTCCCTAAAAACAAATTCGTCATAGCTATATGGCAAAGTGTCCCCGAGAATGCAGCAAAGTGCAGCCATCTTCATTATCCCTATGTGTCGTCATCAGCAATCAGCTAGAGACATGAGAATGACTCCTGTATGTTTTTTCACTCCGCCAAAAATCTCACTCATCTCATTAATAAATGTAAAAAAACTGTAGTTTATCTACAACTTAACGGTGAAATGACACATCGAAAACAGCAAAAATAATGAACGGTGATATTACTTTAGAAGCACTTCGCCAGTGTCACCGTGTTTCTAAAGTAATGTCACCGTTCATTATTTTTGCTGTTTTCGATGTTTCATTTCGCCGTTATAAGTTGTAGATAAACTACAGTTTTTTTTACATTTATATTTGCTGTTTTATTATCGTGGTTCAAATGTCGACTGCCAGAATATTTTGGTCACGTAATCTGTGTCAGAGTATAGTTATGCTCCTTTGTACGAAATTTCGCATTAATCAGACAATAAATCGTCCAGATATAGCCGAAAAAGATTTTCATTATGGCTGCCGTCTGTCATGGTGAATTTGCAAAATTGTGGCACTTTGACATGTGACCGTCCTTGAAAGCATAACTTGCGGCTGCACACTAAATTGCACTGAAATCGGATGATTCCCGGCTGAGTTATAGCGATAAAACCATTTTCAAAATGGTGGCCGACCGCCATCTTGAATTTTCAAAATTTGGTATTTTGGTCCTGTGTCCTGTGTTAGAATGTCATTCTACTTTATCCTACAAAATTTCGCATTAATCTGATAATCATTCGTTGAGATATAGCCAAAAGACGATTTTCAATATGGCGGCCGTCCGCCATTTTGAATTTGCAAAATTTTAGCATTTCGTTAAGTAGCCGACCTTGGAAGCATAATCTGCATCAGCATACCAAATTTCATTTAAATCGGATGATTTCCGGCTGAGACATAGCGATAAAACCATTTTCAAAATGGCGGCCGTCCGCCATCTTGAATTTTCGAAATTTGGTATTATGTGTCCTGTGTTAGAACGTGATTCTGCTTTATCCTACAAAATATCGCGTTAATCCGATAATCACTCGTTGAGATATAGCCAAAAGACGATTTTCAATATGGCGGCCGTCCGCCATATTGGATTTGTTGTGACGTCATCATACTTCATCCGGGTACTCTGTGTTACGTTCCCAACATTGTGTTAA
>Ga0049107_10000777_pt1 | contig 10459 bp, 6 predicted proteins | sample WorMetilPIANOSA1_FD_61187 | JGI IMG/M metagenome (GOLD analysis project Ga0049107, IMG submission 61187) | Marine gutless worms symbiont microbial communities from Max Planck institute for Marine Microbiology, Germany - Olavius ilvae PIANOSA.1 | ecosystem: Host-associated > Annelida > Digestive... | reverse complement strand
TGTAACACGCAACAATAGGCTGACTATGAACTATAGTGTCATGGTTTCCTAACAGCAAATTATGACAAGACAGTAAAGGACTTATTTCGCAAAAGGAGTGGTTCTGGCTATCCTACACTTGTTAAATACTAGCTGCATATCGTGATTGTCTAACTGAGTAGAGATAACACAGAGCAGTGGACACAGCTAGCAGGTCTGTGTCTGACGGTCGCTACAGCAGTGACTGTGACGCGCCTCAGTTCACACACAACAAACGCACATACCGGCATATACATACTTTGTGGTACAATGATGTGAATTCAAAGCGTATCACGCACAAACTTCTCAATGTCTGATTTATTTACAACGGTCAAACGGGCGTACAGTCGAACTTTTCCGCTGGCGCTCGTTTTTCAACGTCGTTTGATTTTATATTGATGACAAAATGTACAATAATTATAAGTGAACACACTGCCACGGCGTGGTACATCAATGATCAAACTTCACAAAAGTTTACACGCTCAAGATTCGAAGACTAGAAACGAACATAAGAGTAAGAGAGAACAGTCAGTTTACGAGCAGCAGCGAGGACAGAGCAGGCAGATTGCTGTGCTGCACGGACTGACGCAAACTTAGAACACCAGCGCTGCACTCTTCAGCTTGGCGTCGTGCAGATGATCATCATAGAACGTGTCTGTAGCCTTGATACTTCTAATCATCACACACAGCAAACAACACTTTCACATACACACACACGCTGAGACACACACACACTCCACTTCGGCCACTTCAATTCACCAGTAACACAACTAGTTCAACAACTACTTTTCAACAATGCAACTCAAGGTGCTATTTGCCAAAGGACGGGGGACATGTCCTGGTGCCCCTGGTCTGAATTTTGAGGCATGGCACTAAATGGATATTTTGTGCTGATGTGTTACGGCCACTTGATCTCGTCCCCCTCACCGACTACCTACAAATGTCATCCTGGTGCAACTTAATACAGCAAAGTTTCTTAGGAAAACACTGGCTCATCATTGCGCTTGCCAGATAACTTTATGACCATTAACTCTGACTAGTGACGACATAATGCCATCAGTTGTATTCGTTCGTTTGTGTACAATAAAAACTGTGTTGTACAAATTTTGCTACTACTAACGCTGACCGTCACCTAGAGAACGACATGGTCAGGCTGTCAATCGCGACATAAATGATTACGAACGAATGCTTTCGACTGTCACAACAGATAAGTTACACTGCACAATACTTTGTAAAACTGGCAACGTTCACATCTCTAGTTATACCAGTTGGCATGGCTACGGTCTGTTCAACAGCTCTCTACATGTGCAGACTGGAGACCTGGCGACATAAGGCTCAAGACGACGCAGCGTGGATGTCGAGTTGATGTCTGGCCCGTGACTGTGACGAACGGTACTGCGCGTGAATCCATCATCACGAGGTTTCATCACTCCGCCCCACACGTGACCTTCACGGTCATTTCCCTGCGCCGTTTTGTCCTGAAATCTACAGTTCAGCAAACCATTGTTTGGTTCAATCTTATGATTACATCAGTCAGTGAGTGTGGCTCTATAGCGTAGTGGTTAGGGCGCTGGACTTGCGATCAACAAGTCGCAATGTTCGACTCCAGGCCGCCGTATTGACAGGCAACAAGCCTTGGGTAAGTCACACTCACATATGCCCAGCGCCACTGAAATTACAGCCATTTGGCGCTATAGAAATTTGATTAATTTAATTTATTTTTTTGTAATTTTAATATAATTAACACTACTATTTCCGTCATATAATAATCAACTGGTCCAAAAAGCAGATAACATCAAATAACTGTAGTTTGTCTTCTGCAAGCGTTTAATCGAGTTACTTAGCTCAGTTAGATGCTTATATTCTCGGAGGTGTTTGTAGCGTTTGGTTCACTCACAAAAACACGCTTATAGTCACATCAGCAGTGAATGAGCAGGTTTACGCCGTCGCTGGTCACAAAGTTGGTGTACCCGCAAGATAGGGTTTCCAAACCCAGACACTTTGCTCAAACCCGGGTTTTGGATTGTGAAAACGCAAAATCTGGTTTTTGGGGTCAGATTTATGTTATCACAGTGAAAATGTAAAAAAAAGTTTTGACTTTCAATTAAACTGAACTCTAAGCAAACCAATTTAGTTCCAAACCAACAGTACTTTTAGCGCTATTGCTATCAAGGACTGAAAGAATGTCTGTCATCCTCGGGCAGGATGCAATGATATGCAAGAGCAGTCATCAGTTCTGCTTCGACTCTGATGGACAGTTAATGGCGTTGATTACATACGATTAACGCACTTGACGCTCAATTTTTCAGCCTCAAGTACCATGTTAAACCCCGGTTTTGGGGCTGACAGATGCAAACCGCGGGTTACCCGGGTTTTGGGAAACTCGGGTTGGCAACCATATCACAAGCTGACCTATTCCTGATCGCGACTAACAGTTCAGCTGCATGGACCGTCATTCAGAGTATCTGCATGTGGAAGATCAGCGTTGCATTCAGTTCATCGACACAAATGCAAAGGACAAGAGCTGCTACTACTCTCAACAACTATTCGTCAGTTGGAATGTAAAATATCCGAGAAAATGTCGCCAGCATAACTCAACACCAGCGTGACGGCGCGCCAGCCACAAGGACGTTGACCATCTTTTACACAACATAAAATGTGACCTCCAACTGATCTCGTGGAATATGCTGTTTGAGGTGCTTTTCAGCTGCAGATACATTGCCGTCAGCAACTTAACTCTGTTGAAGAACTGAAGCAAGCCACAGTCACTAATTTGCACAAATTGTCGCAATGTTTCACTGAGTGAGGTACTCGTATCAACGAGTGGCGTTGACACCTTGCTGACAATGGCACACACACCAATCAAGGACGGTCAGCTAGGATACGATACACCTTGCAATTCTTCTCAACTACCAGCAGCGGTTCTTGAAGATTCGTGGTTTCCTTGGAACGACGTCTATTTTGCTGTTTCCTTGGCTGCACACGACTAAGCGTTGTTGTGATGGCATGCACCTCCTCGACCTCGTTTGTGAATTACTCTTAGTGCCGCTTCTTTTCTTTTTAAGATTCTCAGTTACTTCGCACTCAAGTGACTGCCGATTGCAGTTTGTCCAGGTCCCATGTATACCGACCTATGTTAGACCAGTTTTAGTCAGTATTGAACTGGTCGGCTGACGACAAAAGAAGTTGGTGTAAAATCGACAGTGATGAAATCATTAATGGAATGGTGATCAAAATAAGTAAGATAAACTTACCTAATCTGATAGTCAGTGATGAATCGTGCCGGGCAATCAGCAGTCCAGATGTGCCTGGTGTTTTGCATGAAGCCAGTTCTTTCCTTTGGACCAACGGTTGTCGAGTGAAGTCTCTCAGCAGGTGACTGATCTGGATGCTGCTGGCCTTCAAACGTGTCTTGAGTTACACTACAACCAGCCAACTGCCTGCTAGTAACTATTTCTACGTGTGCAGTCCACAACAACTGAGTCATTACTTCGTCAGCCACAGCAAACGATACAAATCAATATGCAAGCAAAAACAATAGGCTATTCACTGGTTATTGTTCACTACTGCCACAGTACCTGTATTTGACTTGTAAGGAGTCAAATACTTGAGCAAGTTGCTAACCTACCATGTGCTCAGGCCAACTCAGTGGGCAAGCAAATGAGTGTACAGAGTGAAAGGCATAGAGCGGAAAACTGTAGTGCAGGTATGTCTGTGAATGTCAAATGAGTGTACACAGTGAAAAGCATACAGCAGAGAACTGTAGTGCAGGTATGTCTGTGAATGTGAAAATGAGTGTACAGAGTGAAAGGCATAGAGCGGAGAACTGTAGTGCAGGTATGTCTGTGAATGTCAAATGTCTGTCAGCCTGGGCACGCACTGGATGGCGCTGCCTAATGTACTGTGCTACCATCAGCTCGTGCATTAAGCTGCACGATAGCAGGTGTCCTTAATGCACATAATTTGTTGATAAAGTTATAATGCAGTTCACGACCTAGTATTTGTCGAGATGGACGTTAAGTCATGCTCATCAATCACTTTATAATCATAATCATAAAAGTCTGTTTACATAAAACACGACTAGCAGTGAACAATTAAAAATGACATGGAAACAAGTAAAACTAAGAATAATAAAATAACACTAGCTGGTATTAGCTCGCTGGAAAAGAACAGACTTTAAATGTCTTTTAAATGTTACAGTAGATCTGATCTGATGGAGACGTGCAGGTAAACTGTTCCATGTTCTTGGACCAGCAATGGAGAATCGACGTTCTCTGAGTCAGATGCGTGACCGGGGAATCTCATAGTGGTCGCTGGATGCCAACCTCAGACCGGAACATGACTCCATGTCGGACGTAGCGGACACTATGTCGGCGAGATAAACTGGAGCCTCTCCATTATGGATATGATGCATCAGCAGACAGAGTTTATACGTAATGTGATACTCCATTGGAAACCAGTGAGGAAGAGCATGCATCGTCGGGGTCACAATGTCACGTGGCCGTAGCTGAGAGACGAGACATGCCGCTGCGTTCTGATCATCATCATCATCATATTTATTTCAGGTTACCAGAAAGGCCACAAAAGCCCATTGAACTGGCCACCATATTGAACTGGCCACCATAATTGAACTGGCCAACTTGAACGTGCTGTAAAGGTGATATGGCGGAGATAGGTAGTCTGGCAAGTATTGCGTTACAGTAGTTGAGTCTGCTGTAAATCAACGTCACGAACTTAACAGTGACTTCTGGTCCGAGAATTTGCTTAAGTCGCCGAATATGGTGGAAACAGTTTCTTGCGACTTGGTTGATACGTCGCTTCATTGTCAACTCGGAGTCCAACAGGACACCCAGGTCACGAACTACTGGCTTGTCACTGATAACGATGTCATCGTTGATCTGCAGCAAGCGATCAGATGCGGTTATCTTCTGGAGCTACATAAGCTCCGTTTTCGACGGGTTCAGCTGTAGTCGACGTGATGAGCACCAGCGTTTAGTAGCGACAACACACTGCTGTAGACGTTCGTTGGTGGAGTGTACATCGGCAACTGATAAAGATCCACTGACCTGAGTGTCATCAGCATACAAGTGATAATTCAGATGATAGCTGGTAATTGTGTTCGCCAGATCTTCTGTATATGCTATGAACTTCACTGGTCCTAACACCGAACCTTGCGGTACATTGCAGTCTAAAAAGTCGGGACCCGATGTATCAGTAATAACAAAGAACGTCTGTTTTTGGAGACTCAGGTATGATTCACACCACTGCAAAGCACGATCAGCAAGCCTAAGCGACTGGCAAGTACCTGCAGTAGTGTATGGTGGTCGACAGTGTCAAAAGCGGCACTGAAGTCCAACAACAGCAACGCACAGACATCACCTGAGTCTATGGAGTTGACAATATTTCATCGTGCATGACAGAAACTGCTTTCTCGATGGAATGGTGTTTTCTATAGGCAAAATGGCAACATGGAAACAGTCTTTGCGATTCAATGCGGGCGGTGAGCCTCGCCATGACTGCACGCTCGATAACTTTTGATACGAAGCAGAGATTTGATATAGGCCGGTAAGAGCTGAGGTCATTGGTGGTGAGTCCTGGTTTCTTAGGACGTGGTCGATCTATTGGTCGTTTCAAAATGTCTGGAAAAAGACCTTCTTGGAAAGTACTATTGCAGATGTTGGCGAGCAGAGGAAGGAGACGTTTAGCAAGCCATGTAGGAGCTGTGTCCAGCGCACCCTGCTTGGCTGGAGCCTGCATCACGATGCGTGACACTTCATCCACTGTTACTTCAGTGAACTCAGACAGTCTGGTACATGGTCTGTCCACTATCACTGGAGGCGGTGCATCGGCAGTTGATCTGTCAATGTTGTCAATCTTTGTTTGAAAGAACTCAGCGAAGTCGTCGGCAGTCTTGCCAATAGCTGAAAGTCCATCTTCCATGTTCTATAGTGGGGCCAGGGCTTATTTCATCCCTGGAGGCATAGGCCGCTAAGTGGGCCCAAGTGTCATCCCCAGTAAAGCCCAGCATTACGCCAGGACACTGAATGACTGAGTAGGTGAGTGCTGAACACACTCGTGCATGCGTGTGCTCTTGATAGTTGCAGCTATCAAGGCGTGTGGTGTGTATGTGTATGGCGACCTTTAGCTAACGTCCCTATAGGTAGTGTGAACCCTTCAGATTTCGTCGCACTGAGGCGTGAGAGGACTAGGTGAAGGGTACTGATTGAGCGACTTGAGGCCTATATTGTGTTCCCGGCCTAAGGAATGCAGATGTACTGTGCAGCGTGACATGCGTCCGGCCTGCGCTTCAGTGCCCCCCCCCCGCCAGCCCCTACTCAGAGGTTCACTGTAGGTCCAGCCCCGCAGCCCCAACCAAACGTCATGTCAGCTGAAATCTAGCATTCCAGGGAATCGGTTGAGCCCATAAACGTCGCTAATTTACGGGTCAAGCAACGGTCACAGATTAATGAGGACACTGTCGAACCCTCACTGGCTGCCCAGGATATTAATCCTATATACGCACCTGACCTAATTTTTGCACCCTGCGCCGGATTCGTACCCGGTTCGGTCCAGCTGATTAGGCCAGTCTGCGTACTTAGCCTAGCGGTTGCACACTCTACCGCTAGACCAAATAGGCAGCCCTAGCTGACAGTCAGTACCAGCACATGATGTTCAGTGCCTGATGATGGATACCTATGAAGGCAGAAAGCCAATGGTCAGCTGGAGGAAACCTCCGGGCCGCCCTCGCAACGTCTGGCTTAACAATGTCCAGGAGGATGCCAACGCTACACCGCTGTCTACGCTGTGGAGATCTGAGATCGCCAAGGGTCACGGTATGGTATGGTATAGTAGAGTTTAACGTCCCACTCGACACAGTATAGGTCATTTCGGAGACGACCAAGGGTCACGGATTGCTTAACAGCTACTGTTTCAGACACTGTTCATTAGCAGCATCACATGGCGGTGGAACAAGCAAAATAACAGCACTAACCTCGTCAGTGTATTTGGATGCCGCATGCTGACAAGTTCAGGTCTGTTGTACAGGCTCTGAGTAAAACCAGAGTCATGCTCCGATCGACTTGCTATCTTTGGAAACGCTTCTTTTCCCTGAATGAAGCAAATGCAACATCATTAAGCCATTCTCTCTTTTCCACTGCAATCATTACAGCCGTATCAACTGCGAACTAGACAACATACTCCTTGGCTACAATTGCATTTTACTAGCAAACACTCATAATTCGTAAGAAGTTAAAGTTACAGAAGGCTAAAACTAATGAAATTTGTGCTACACAGTGCGTTCATACCGAGTTCTACAGCAAATTTTCTGCACAAGAGCACTCAGAGAGTGCAAACCTCCGTCAAGGCTGCTGTAACCCTAACCCTTACTATAACCTAATCGTAACAAAACGTGAGCCAGATTGCACCAAAATCTAATTAGTTCTTGCTAGTCACACACCACACTCCTCCAAGAAGTTGCATCAGAATTCGTCAACAACTTATTGAGTGATCCTGCTAACAGACAGAGATAAACGGACAACCATCATCGTCGTCGAGTAGTCCGAGTGGACAGTTGCGCCGCTCCGTGACCCTTGGTCGTCTCCGAAATGACCTATACTGTGTTGAGTGGGACGTTAAACTCTACTATACCATCGTTGCGAGGGCGGCCCGGAGCATTCCTCCAGCTGACCATTGGCTTTCTGCCTTCATAGGTATCCATCATCAGGCACTGAACATCATGTGCTGGTACTCCAGGGCCCAAGCGTGCAACATGACCAAACAGAGATAAGCGTCGATGACAAACCAGATCTCTGTGGCACCTCTACATTGGATACGTGAGCCCACCAGCGTACAGCAAGTATCTGTCGCTGATACCTCACGTGGAAAGCCTCCGGTGTGTTGGATACATGAGCCCACCAGCATACAGCAAGTATCTGTCGCTGATACCTCACGTGGAAAGCCTCCGGTGTGCTTGATACATGAGCCCACCAGCATACAGCAAGTATCTGTCGCTGATACCTCACGTGGAAAGCCTCCGGTGTGTTCATACTAATAGCGACCAAGAGTTGAGTGATTTAAAATAAAAGGTTAAAATTAGTGTCATTTATTGAGACACGGTGTATAGTGCTGCAATATTGGGCACTGCCAAGCTGATGGTAGATAATCCTTTTGAGTTTTGAAATGACGATGCATTACCTAAGTCATGCACTTCAACTTTTAGGGGAACTTGGAAGAAAACCGATATAGTACATATTCTATTCCAGAGCCTATAGCAAAATTCTGAGACTGTCAGGTAGAACGACGTCGGAGAACTTTGCTCCAGTGTTTGCTGCTGTGACGCACACGGGTACCTGCGGCCGTGCGTCACGCATTTGGCCGTCGCGTGTCGGCAGGCGTGGCTTACTTGCCCCAAGAAACTGTGATTGGCACCCGCACACAGCGCGGCGTGGCGGATCGTGTAGGATAGAGGATAGGAAAAAGACAGTGAAAGAAAGAGAGTGTTGGAAGACGTAATACTCAGGGGCGTAGCAACGGGGGGTATATCGGTATATATACCCCCAAAATCAGTCTACCTTAACAAATTTTATGTGGTTGTTCTTCTCCTGTGACCCAGGACAGATTCGATATGATATATGTTCACGTGCGGGACATTAACATATGTTTTGAAATTGCAATGACTAGTTAAAATGTATACCTCCAAATCAAATTCCTGGTTAAGCCCTTGGATGCTTATCGACCGACAGTCGCCTCAAGAGACTGCTCGATCGCCAGTGCCATGCTACCACTAACACTATCGATACAGTAGGCTGCCGCCGCGACACAAACGATCACCATAACGAACGCTTTCGGCTGTCACAGCTCCATACACAGGTAACCACATACTAAACTGACATGCGTTTTCCACAGCTTGTTGCCATAGTAAGCAGCAGCACATGCTAACTGTTTGCATGCACGACAGCAGTCTAACATAAACAGAGATAAACAGAAGCTGACCGTGGCCAGTGCACTGGGTCTGTAGTCAGTGTCTGTAATGCTTATTCCAGTAGGCCGCGGTGTCAAGCATCCCTGCATAATGCACAAGTTCACTGTACGACACTTTTAGTTACTATGTCCACACATCTTCAAACAGACATCAACAGCTGTTTTAAGGGAATTTGCCATTACCCTGTTTTAGCTTGTCACGTCTGTCAATCGCTTGGCCTGCCTTCAGTTTCAGTGCGTCATTGACTTGATGTAGTTAATGAATGCACTTACAGAGTATCTCTCTCTCACGGCTGGTCCTTTGAATAGTCACCAACATGAACCGTGTCCTAACTGGTGAGTCCTAAGAACAATGTCACTATAGAACACATGACCTTGAGATCCACTAACTGGGTTTCACAAAAACATCACCTTTCAGCATTTAATATCATAAAAGGCACTTTTTGGCGATGGTTACTACTACTAAGCACTAACAGAAAGTCACACATGAGAGAGTAAATTATAATGCTTTCAACAACCTTCAGTGTCATTCAGTCTGCATTCAAGGCATGATGTGGTAACACATTGTTGACCAGTGATGCATATTTTGTTCCATTAATGACTACATCCTTTTGTTTCTGATCCTGCGCATCCTTTCAGGAAAAATCTACTACTACACCTAGGCACAGTACTACTACTACTACTACTACCACCATCACCACCATTACCACCGGCCTATTTTCCACCTGCCTGGAGGTCTTCCAAAGGAAAACCTTTGGCGGATTGCTGATGCAAGAGTTTTTACAGGCTGGATGCCTTTTTCGTCAACCAACCATTTCAAAGCACTGACAAAAATGTCCAAAATATCCCTTTAAAACAAACAAGAAAACAGAATATTATGGTACTCGGTAATGGTACTTAGCAAGAAATGTCGCAGCTGATGACTCACTGGTGCATCATTGAGATAGGCGTAGTCTGGGTGATAGGTAAGAGGTTCAATGTTGTGGTTCGAAGTGTATCCTGTGTTTTCATTATCGCCAACAGTTTTGTGATACATATCAACATAGCTGCATGACGGTGCTTTGAAGCGTTCACTCGTTTCTGTTGTCATACAACCAGGTCCCTGAATGCACAACAGTCACAATCTAACCTAGGAATTATTCACTCACAGCAAATGCTAATAATAACTCCACCAAATTTATTCTGTAAATATTCCCAATGCATTATTAAAAACTAGAATGACACTCAGTAGAGTGTATAACTCCACCACGGCCGCTGATGTCGCAAAATTGTTACTGTTAAACAAATGCCATGTAACACAGAATATAGAGGTAACCACCTAACCGTAACCCTACCCTAAGATGACCACCAAAATCTAATGGTTTCTTCCGTGGCCCATGTGTCACCTTTCCATCAAATTCTGTGAAAATTGGTTGAGTATTTTTTGTGTAATCCTGCTACTAACAAACAAACAAACAAACAA
>Ga0049107_10000776_pt1 | contig 10462 bp, 5 predicted proteins | sample WorMetilPIANOSA1_FD_61187 | JGI IMG/M metagenome (GOLD analysis project Ga0049107, IMG submission 61187) | Marine gutless worms symbiont microbial communities from Max Planck institute for Marine Microbiology, Germany - Olavius ilvae PIANOSA.1 | ecosystem: Host-associated > Annelida > Digestive... | reverse complement strand
AATATGTGGTTTCGGATGACCCCCTACCACCCGGTCACGTGACACCGCGCATGCGCATTGCCAATTTTGCCATTAAAATGGCCCATTCACATTGCTTTCAGCCATAACTCAGCAACGGATAGAAGAATAAAATTTGGCATTAAGTATGCGTAGATGGATTTCTACACAAATTTAACGTTTAAGGTTCAAAAGGGGCTTGGCTTAGCGTCACGTGACCCAGTTTCGAAATTTGGGGACCTCCTCATAACTTTTGAACGAATTGAGCTATCTGCTTCAAATTTGCCACAGACATAGAGGACGGACCCCTACTGCGTCCAGACCATAAATCGACCCCTAAGTGGGTGTGGCGTCGGTCACGTGACCCAATTTCGAAATTATGGGACCCCTTATAACTTTTGAAAGAAAATAGATATCTGCTTGAAAATTGGCATAGACAGAGAGGATGGACCCCTACTGCGTGCGGACCATAAAACGACCCCTAAGTGGGCGTGGCCTGGGTCACGTGACCCAATTTCGAAATTTTGGGACGCCCTTATAGCTTTCGAACGAATGGAGCTATCTGCTTGAAAATTGGCACAGTAGGACGATCTCCTTCTGCGCCCAGACCATAAAATCAACCCCTAAGTGGGCGTGGCCGGGGTCACGTGACCTAATTTCCAAATTGTGGGACCCCCTTAATAACTTTTGAACGAATTGAGCAATTGGCTTCAAATGTGGTACAGAGATGGAGGACGGACCCCTACAGCGTGTGGACCATAAAACGTCCCCCCAAGTGGACGTGGCCTGGGTCACGTGACCCAATTTCGAAATTTTGGGACCCCTAATAACTTTTGAACGAATAGAGCTATCTGCTTCAAATTTGGAGCATACATAAAGGAAGCACCCCTCCTGCGTGTGGACCATAAAAACACCCTAAGTGGGCGTGGCCTGAGAGATAGTACAAAAGCTGACGTCGCTGTCATGATCTGAGTACAGCATCATAAATCGCGTAGAAAACATAGTACAATCGCTTATATAACTCCACCCGTCCACCGGATGCATTAAATAAAACGAGAAATTTGAGCGAATATATGACCAAACTGCATTTTCGGTGGTTATCGCTGATGCGCGACGTGTAAATTACTGTTTCCGGAGAAAAACTAAATACGGCATCTTAAAGTGCGTAAAAAATAAAGTGGAATCGCATATTTTCGATTGCTGGATGCTTAGTGCAAGTGTGCATATTTCAAGTAAGTGCGTTTCTAGGTGACCGGAAGTAGTATAGTTTATCTTAGCAACGTGGATGACCGCCATGTTGTCTGCTTGACAACCATTAGTGGTGTGCTGTTTATAGTATGTACAAATTAGTGATGAGTAACGAGTAAGTACTACTTATGCGATTAATCTACTAATGATTAATTGACTAATGTGATGAATCCGTCACACAATTGGCCGGCCCACTTAATTGACTCCTGGCGATTACAAACTGGGTCACGTGACCAATTTCGAAATTTTGGGACCCCGTTATAACTGGCAAACATCAAAGGTAAATTACAGGTATATTACAATAACAAAACATCATGTCACACAGCTAAAACTGCAAAAATAAAAAGGTGATATTACATTGCACTACATTGACATTATGGCGATGTACTGCAGAGTAATATCACCTTCTTTTTTATTTTTGCAGTTTTAGTTGTGTGACATGGTAAGGTAAGTCGACCTTACACGTCGTTGTAAACTTTTGGTTTTTGCCTTTTATTATACTAGGCGTATTTTCCATCAGATACAGTTACAATCACGTCGAATACAACAGTTCATTTGGATAAATTTGCTTTAACACAGATGTGCCAGATCGCCAGTGTCGACATCCGAGTCGTAACTGATCTCGGTCAGTGGATTTATAATGGACGGGACGAAGAATTTAAGTTCATCGTTGTCTGACAACACAGCCCAGTACATGACGTGACTGAAGATGAACCTGATCTTGATGTCGTGTAGCAGTTTGTCATGTGATCGTTGTTCGTCTAGACTGAACAGATCCTTGTATGTCAGTCCATGCTGGTACAGACGCGTGTGGTACTGCATGGAATGCCTTTCCTCAAGCCACACTGGTTGATGATACTTCGGCATGAAGTACGATGGAACGTAATCTTGTGCTGCGAAACACAACAAACGACGTAAGATGTTCTGAACAAAACTCAACAGTTCATCTGCGTTAATCTCATCACCGTCATCTGATGACGTACGTCTGCTGAAGCCGTCCTCATCCAGACACCACAATAACGCTGTCTTTATGACATATGATGGAAAAAATTCATAGTGACATAAGTACTTGGACATCCGTTTGACAACCATATAAGCAGCTCTGACAACTTGAGGACATTCACGCAACAGTCGGCTTTCTGCACGAGCAAACGATACAAATCCATGTGGTTCTGTCCAGCCGATCCATGGATACTTGTTCTGTGGCTGTGTGAACACAATGAGACTTTCGCCTGCTTGACAGAGATCTTTTCTACGTGCGTCGTCTGGCCACCATTCGTTGATTTGAAGTGCTGGAACTATGTCAACTGAGACATCATGCGGCACGTGATATCCATTCACTGGCTGTGTAAATTTCAGCTTAATAAACGTGTTGATTTTCGTCGACACAGTTCCACGTGGTAAAAACGCGTCTTGGATTGGACTTATGAACTCAAAACCAGTCGCTTCATGGAACTGCAACGACGACAAGACCTGCTTTACAAGCGCTTCAAATTTGAACTTGACTATTCTAGTGTTTAGAGTTCCATTTCTGTCGAACAAATCCATGTCGTATTCTACCGCTGCAGCTTTCAGTAGCACAAATCCGGGCGGAGATTCCGGTGAGTAATCAACTTTGCACCTTTGACTTAGACAAGTCAACACAAAATTGTAGTCAAACTCATCGCAACATCCAATCTTTGTTCCTTCATGTCCGCTGCCAACCGGGACAACTTCACAAGTAAACCGGCAATCTAGCTTTGATACTTCTTTAGCCAAGTATTCCATTGCTGTTTCCACATGTTTCTGAATTACGGTAAATACAGTCGTTGGCTGTTTTGCACTTTCCTGAACAGTAGTTGATTCCCGTTCATATAAACACTGCTTGTGTGAAACTGGCTCTCTGCGAAACGGATCGTCGTAATCAAGTCGACATCCACGACAGATGCTTTGCACATATGATCTTGCGTCATAACCTCTCAAGTCATAAATAATTTTCAGCATCTCTCTTTTACACGTAATTTTATTACCAAACTCCTCAGCAAAATAGTAATGCCGTACGCACTGCGTTATCGTACTGAAATTCCTTGCTATGAAATTTGACGACTCGGTCAAATGCAGGAAGGACATTTTCGTTTGAAACCAATGTCGAACATTTGTGTAGTCCTCGGCAGTCATTTCAAAGTTATCTCGAACTGTTTTGTCTGCTCTCTTCCTTCTGAGCAACTCTGTTATTTTTTCGTTTCCTCTAACTTCGGCATAATGCAAAGCAGTTCGGCCAAATTTGTCTTGTTTGTCGATCTTTCCGTAGTCAAATTTTTCGATAAATTCCTCAGCAAGCCAACCCCAAATAGCAATCCATCCGTTTCTATCCATGCAAGCGTAATGCAAAGGAGTTCTGTCTAAGTCGTCGACATTGTACTTAGCATCTGATAAGGCAATCATTGGACTTATGGTCGCTGCCAGCTCAACTTCATTTTGCGTCCGAATAAGAAATAACAGGTGCCAGAAATTCCGACCTCGTTTGTCAGTAATAGTAAAACTCTGATCACCTGCGTGTTGTAAACATGCTTTGATAGTTTGTTCTCCGCGAGCGACGTGCAATGGCGTGAGTCCATTATGGTTCTGAACATTGATGTCAGCACCCTGTTTCAGCAGATAGTATATGGTTTTTGAAACGTCAGTACTAACTTTGAACATCTTGTGTTCTGCATACACTCCGACTGCGTAATGCAGTGGTGTGTTTCCGTGGCAATCTACGTATGTTGTTTTCGCTAACAATGCTTCTTGGCGACAGTATACAGCAGAATTTATCACAGGGATTACATGTGTTGCAATGCTGTCCAACGAAGACACACCCACAGTGTTCCGGATTAACAGATGCTGATGTTTATGGATCAATTGTTTTGCGAAGCAATTGCCAACGCCGCCGAGTCTTAGCATTTCACTCAGTTCACTGGTGACGTAATGAAGCGGAGTATTACGCCAGACATCAGTGAGTCCAACGTCAGCATCTTGACTCAACAAGAACATGATGATGTCACACTGTTGACGTTCAATGGCGATGTGTAGCGGTGTTTTACCGTCAATGTTCTGAACGTTCAGTTTGGCTCCATGTTGAACCATTAACTGTACAACATTCAGTCCGTGACACGCAGCGTCATGCAGTGGTCTGTTGCCAAACATATCAGCAGCGTCAACATTGGCACCGTGTTGAATCAACAGCTCAACCAACTCGACAAGTCCCGTTCTCACAGCGCAGTGGATTGGTCGCAGTCCATCGATGTTCTCAGCCTCAACATCAGCTCCGTCCTCAAGTAACCATCTCATGATTGAGAAATCAGTTGTCCTGTGTAGTGCAGTATCACAACGACTGTCAACTGAAATATCACAAGATAAATACGGAGTATCACACTGTTGCGTTATTGTGCAGTTATAACTGTAAGATGAGAGAAAATTCACCGTATCTGCGTGTCCGCTATAGCTGGCGATATCTACTGCCTGAATGTTATCGACATTTCTCCAATGAATATCAGAGCCGTGTTGAACGAGAATTCTCACACTCTCAAGGCGTCCCCTCATTGCAGCCAGCATCAACGGCGTGTGGCCCATGCTGTCTGTTGCGTTCACCGATTCTCCGCTCTCTATCAGCAGTCTCAGCATCATTTCGACGTCATTTCTGCCAAACGCAGATGTCCAGACAATCGGATAAGATACGCCATCTCGCCGACACTTGGTCATAGCTTCAGGTCTAATCAACGCCATCGCGGCGTCGCGGTGTCCGTTCATCGCTGCTACGCAGAGTGGTGAAAGCGGGGAACACAGACGGTTGTCTACAGCCTCCGCTTCAGCTCCGCGTGCAATCAGCGCCTCGATCACTTCAGTGTGACCGTTGAATGCGGCGTACCACAAGGGTGTGTGGCCGTTGTTGTCTCTACTTTCTGTCGACGCATTGCTGTCCAACAACACGTTCACAACACGAACGTGTCCTGTCTTACTGGCGGCGCTAAGTGCAGAAACACCTTTATTGTTTCTCGTGTTGACATCAGCTCCAGTAACTGTTGTCACTAGTGCACACACTATGTCGGTGTGTCCGTTGGCTGAAGCGAACCACAGAGGTGTGCGACCTTCGTTGTCCCTTATTTCAGTCTGTGCTCCGTTGGCCAGCATTCTGTTCACCCTGATAATGTCCCCTTTTTGACTAGCGACGCCAAGTGCAGAAGAACCGTCATAGCACCGTCTGCTAACATCAGCTACAGCAGACATATTTGCATGCAACAGGTCATTTCGTCCGACAGTTCCAGAGTACGATGGTGATAGCAGAATATTCAGCATTATTTTCCAAAAAGAAAACATTAAGATAAGTTGAGGAACACCGATGTTTCTTTGCGTATTAACGTCGGCTCCAGCAGATAAAATTGCATTCTCTACATCTGCCCGCTCCTCGATTACAGCTGCGAACCGAGGCCAGCTATTGTCGTCGCTTGTAATTTCAGTGATATTATTCAACAATCTTTTTGAAACATGCAGCAACACTAACCCAATAGCAGCAGACACGAGTATACTAATTACGTTAGTAGGCCTATGTCCATCCCACGCAGCTGCCAATGGACAACTGCTGTTGACGTTTGTCGCTGAATACAGATCTGCGCCTTTGGAAAGCAACAGTTTAACTATATCGACATGCCCTTCATTTGCAGCACAGTACAGTGGCGTGACGCCGTCTTTGTCTCTGAAACCAATCTCTGCACCGTTGTTCAACAAGAGACTGACGACATTAAACTGTCCTCTTCTGCAGGCAGCCATCAGGGCAGTACGGGTATTTCGGTTTGCGGTATTGACATTCGCACCACGGTCAATCAACATACGGACAACTTCGTGATATCCACCGAGAGCAGCGTTGAAGAGTGGTGTTCGATCGAACTTGTCTCTTGTTTCTGTATCTGCGCCGTTGTCTAGCAGTAGTCTCGCAATGTCTGTAAAGCCTAGTGCGCTGGCCACATTGAGAGGCGACATTCCATCATCATCCTGAGCGTCGATGTCCGCTCCTCCGTGTATCAACGCATTTACTGACTCTGTCTGTCGACTTAACACTGCCTCTATCAGATAACTTTTTCCTTCCGTAAAGCGGGCGTTAAGGTCAGTTCCGTCTTCGATGAATTTACTAATGATTGCCGTTTGTCCATGAGTTACGGCATAGATCATTCTCGTACTCAGGTTAGCGCGGTGTTGGATCGACAACAGGGAACGGAAACAACAGTACGCCGTCAACATTGTTACGCTGAGGTCTGACCCGGCTAGTAACCGTGACGAATGTAGACTTTACCTCATGTCGTTAGTGGGTTTGGCATACGGCTGGCAGTTCACCGTGGTCGTAACAACGCTGGAAGATGGCGATTTGTCTATACGTGTTTATTCGCTATCGCTCGGTTTAGACTTCGTTCATAAACTTATGCACGTAATGTCAATACGTTTAACTTTATCAAACCATGCAATAGACGTGATGGCGATTAAAAATCCGAATCAGTGCACTATCGACGTCTGCAACATTTCGGCGTGTTACAACAACAACATCACTCTACTGACCGTATCGCCGGCGATGAAATGACGTGTATCTAAAAACTAACAGCAAATCTCACATGAACGACGCATAGGGCCGTAGTCGTCACAGTCAGCAGTAACATGCCGTGTGTTCTGCACGAATGTAGCGTATACACACAATGCTTATCAGCCAAGCGAGACGGCGTAGTGCAGAGGCCGCATAATAGGAGAAGTCGTAAATCTCTCTAACTCGCTAGCTGTACAACCTGCAACGACATAAACGCCCTGACGGGAGAGGGCGTGTAATGCGATCGGTTTACATTCGTATACTGCCATAAGAGTGACTACACACTAGCAGAACGAGACGCCTCGATTCATGTCGGCGGAGCAGAGGTGTCTATAAAGATGATATGAGGCGAGACGTCTACAGTTTAGAAGCCGTTGTACCGGCGCTGTTGTACTAGATCGCTCAGTGCAGACATTTTCAGGAAGAGGCTGAAGACGCATCTGTTTCGGAATGCACTTGGACACGTAGCGCATTATTAGAGGCGTTGCCTAATGCGCTATATAAATTTAAGACTTACTTACTTACTTACTTACTAGATAAGTACTGGCGCTGGAAACTAAGTCGCAAGTAATAATAATAACAACAATAATAATAATAACCAGGACGATATTTATAGTCCTGTTATCATGACCACAAGGTCATTGCGAGAGTTCACTCGGTTCATTTGATGAATGTAGAACAGCGCCAAGCGCAGCCGACCCTCAGACCAAGCCACCTGACTTGGGCTGTGAGTCCACCTGTGGGCTGTTATCGTCTACAACCACCATCGCCATTTATTATTATTACTCAGCCCGAAAGCAGATACTCATTTAGCATCCCACGGAGGGTAGAAGGCTGAGTTGACCTAGGCACTACATGGGTGCACACAGCCCGTGCCCAAGACTGTAAATCGCAGTGGCTTTTACGATAAACACAACTGCCCACAGCGCGATTCGATCCAAGGACCTCGCTATGCAGTCAGGCATGCTACCACTAGACCATTGCGACCTACACGTTGTGGTACTTGCAAGTAAGTAAGTAAGTAAGTAAGTCTTAAATTTATATAGCGCATTACGCAACGCCTCTAATGCGCAAAGTGTCCATGTGCATTCCGAAACAGATGCGTTTTCAGACTCTTCCTGAAATTGTCGGCACTGAGCGACGAATCTCGGAGGTCGTCAGGCAGCGCGTTCCAGACCATCGGACCGGCGACGGAGAACGCCCGACGGCCGAGCGTGCTGCGACGATGTCTTGGTACGACGAGATGGTGGCGGCTGGAAGATCGAAGTCGCTGACGACTGGCAACATCCGATGTGGGGTGGCAGCAGTTCATGAGGTAGGCTACTGGGGAGCCCTGCCTTGGAGACACCGGTGAACTGTCACTCAGAGCTTATGGAGGATCCGCTAAGGAACATCGAGCCAGTGCAGCTCGGAGTACTTGTTGCCAAGAGGACTTGTTCCAGATGTGTGTAAAAAAACATTGTGACAATTTCTGTTTTAACTTGCGAATCGAAGTCAAATCGTACTTGTAACAACCGTGTTTGTTACAAGGTTGGCGCAAGTTCTGTTGCTGCAAAAAGTCAACCAGAAGATTCAACACCGCTTAGCAAATTTAACCGAAAAAACATCATAATTATGTTCCTCGACTTGGCGTAGCATTTTTTTTGCATCAGATTAAAAGCTCAAAAAACAAGCTGATAATGTGTCTTAATTTTATAGTCTTACGGCAGGCGGAGGCTTAACATTTCTACAGTGCTGCTGAAAAAAATCACGGCGTCTTAAGTAAGTAAGTAAGTAAGTAAATTTGAATTTATATGCCGTGATTACGTTAAAACATCTAATGCTGAACAAAGAGTAAATTGGAACGTTTAGGTCAGCCACACGAAACTCGTCTTACTTAACACGCACAGGACAGGACGGCGGCGCAGGACTTTTGCGGTGGTTACAACTGCGAATCGACTTCGACACGAACGACGGCCGTTCGACCGATTTTCAAAGCTCATTAAGGTAACAGTGTGGCAGCATGCAACGTCGAATTGCAGTCGAACGGTGGTCGATTCGAGACGAATCGAAGTGGAATTGTTGTACCCACCGCCCTATCAACTCTATCAACTCTACAGCGACTTATGTCGGCGGCACAGGTGGTTTATTATAGTCGACTTATATTGCCTACCAAACACTTTTGTTTCAGAATGTTCAGTGACCAAATTGGGGCGGCCCTATTAACGTTCCATATCTAAACCATGGGCCCATCTCGTACCGATTCCAAGGTAAACGGCAATTTCAGTCGAAAATCGCAAAATTGACAATGCGCATGCACCGTACCACGTGACCGAAAGCCGTGGGTTTAAATCAATTACGTATTTGGAATCCCAGACCTAACTGTACAACTTTCATTGGGCTAGAATGACCATTACGGATTAAGGGTCGTTTACTGTCGAGCAAGGCTACTGTTAAACGTTTTCAGACTAAAACCAAGCTGTGCAGGAGGCCGCCACAATATGCCCCCGCCCCTGCAAGTTGACCTTTACCTTGACCTTGAAAGTCGTGTCCGAGTCACGTGTGACATGGCCTACCTCTGTGCCAATTTTAGTCTTCCTAGGCCTCTCTGTTCTCGACTTAGGCCCGATGTATGCGACGCAGAGACGTCAGACGCGCATCATCGCTTAATGCCCCTACCCTAGGGACGGGGGCATTATAATCACACACTCGCACGGTAGTGCGAGAGTGTTGTAAGGGCGACTACGCAAGTCAATGGGGAAATGTGAAATTCGACCCTGCCACGCCCAAACCCCTCAACCGATCGTCACCAAAAGTTGCATAGGCCTACGTGATTGTGTCCTGGATACCTACAACCTACCGACATGCAAAATTGCAATAGTATGAGCCCACTGATTGAATCTAAATAGTGCTAATTTATGACCAAATAACGCCAAATTAGTTGTGTATTGAACGGGTATGGGGTTTGCACCAACCTGGCTTCGACAGGTGAGCCCCCCCCCCTGCTTCACATGACCACTTTAACCCCTGGCTGGGATAATGTGACTAGCAACGAGTGATCAGACTTTGATGATCTGGATCACGATGTGGATTCGGGAATTTTTAAACGGAATTTTTACCAGTGCGCGACAGTCGAAAACGACCGAACGTAGGGTCACCAAAATTGCCCGGCCCGAAAGCGTCCGAGTGCCTGTCTATGCCTGTAGCTTTGCCGCAGTTTAGCAACATTCACCAGATGGCGCGAGCGACTATGTGCTGTTGTCCGCGTGTCCCGATTATGATTACACATGACCACTTTTTGCTTACTTACTTATTTACTTGCTGTATTTTTATGATCGCGGATATAGCGGTCTGTGGCTGCACGTCCAGTTTAATGCAGGTTTATTGTCAGCGTCGGTCGGTGAAATCCGGCAGCCAGCTACACACACGTGATATTGCTATGATCGGGTTACTGGTTAATCCAGCCGCGAGTGAGCGAGTGAGCATAGACGCCGAAACCGGGGGCGGGGGAATGTCGCCCCCCAAATGGTCGGGACAACAGAGCGAATGTCCCCCCCCCAACATTTTGCCATTTTTCTTAATTGTACCGTGTTTCTGTGCATTAAAATTGCTATAACGACTAATAGCATGCAAATATGCACGAGAATGCAC
>Ga0049107_10000775_pt1 | contig 10466 bp, 10 predicted proteins | sample WorMetilPIANOSA1_FD_61187 | JGI IMG/M metagenome (GOLD analysis project Ga0049107, IMG submission 61187) | Marine gutless worms symbiont microbial communities from Max Planck institute for Marine Microbiology, Germany - Olavius ilvae PIANOSA.1 | ecosystem: Host-associated > Annelida > Digestive... | reverse complement strand
TTAATTGATTGATTCGCTTTGTCTCATCTCCAGATAAGATAGCTTATCATTTACTTTAGCACGATGCGTTGTTGGTACTGTCAGTGACGTGTCTGATGACGTGCAGGTTACAAGGGTGATGCTAGTGATGCGGATGACGATGATGCAGCAGCTGCTACTCCTACTGGTAATTCCAGCTCCATCAGATTCCCCGCACTGCAGGCAGCATTGCTCGACTTCTGGCTTATACTGCGGCAAGAGTCGGACAAAGTCCACGTCTTCTTTCAGACAAGGTTCGTGCATTTTGAACTTTTACACCATCTAGGAAGCTTTCCCATCTTTACAATTTACATCTATACTGTGTCTGAAAAACATCCACCTTTTATTAAATCGAAAACTGAGTCTGTTATTGACTGATTTTTAACAATTTTTGGCATGTGACGTGTGAGGAAATTTGCCGTGAACACCTACCTATTTTATGATGACAGTATTGATTTACACTAGCTACTAATTACGTTGATACATTACAAAATTTTCTATGATCAGGTTATCATCAAGAAATATTAATTTAATACACATCTAGCATTTTTACGACTTTTAAAGATAAATTGTTGCACATGCTTATTAAATTAATTGATACAAATTATTTGTAACAAACTTAGTCTGGAGTCATCTTTAATTTATTTAATTCAGTGATCGTCATTAGTTGCAGAATTCTGAATCAGTGACTGTTATTTACTTGCAGAGACGATGTCACATCGTCGAACCAAACAGTTCGTCAGCACAAGGACATCTATGACCGCGTTAATGACACCATTAACAAGAGTTGTCACCGAATTAACCAGGTCAGCTTTCTTTTTGTACTGATGGTTAAACACGTTTCATCCGTCCAGTTCTTTGACACTGTTAGTTGTGGGTGTCGGGAAGGCCTGTAGAAATCTTTGGAAGACCAAGTCTAACCTTCCGAGTCTGTGGACAAGTGGGTTGGTGAAACAAAATCTGTAAACAGTAATATGTTTGAGATGAGCATCGGCTGGGCCACATATGGCTGCCCAGTCCAGCATGGCCAGAATGCCAGGCCAGGCCAGGCTGGTCTATTTCCAGGTTGGGCTGTGATCAGGCCACTGTCCACTGGCCCTCGCCGGCCCGCACTTTTGAAAATTTTGCAACAACATAGCTTGGCCAATGTCATAACAGTGTGTATCTATGTCATAACAGTGTGTATCTATGTAATTGCACCAGAATCGACTCTGGAATGCCAATAAATCAACATTTCTTGAACGATTTGAATGACAGTACGGTATGTGTCTAGGATTGTGAACAGATGTACATCAAACAATTTGCCTGTGCGTTCTGCAGTGCTCATTTCATTTCAGTTTCGACACTGATATTGAAACTAGTATTTTTGGGTTTTTTTTTGCACTAAAACTGTTAAACTTAGACCGCAGTGAGACGGTACTAAATATTGCATTTTCTGCTTGAAAATTTTTGTGTAGCATGCTGTTATCAAAAGGAAAAAGAAAACCGATGACCACAAAAGATTCATGAGACTTGATTTTTGATGCTCCCTAATGTCCATTTGCATTCCTTTGTTTGCTAGTGGCATAAATTATGTTACATACTGTTATCTTGTTGTTACTCACGTATCGTCACCGACGTTCGTGTCAGACAAATGTGTTCTGCTGACACTCGAACGCTTGCTGTCAACCGGACGTCCAGCAGTTTCGGAGACAGGACCTTCGCAGCTGCTGCGCACACCAGAGTGTGGAACAGTTTGCCGCCAGACCTGAGACAATCAGGACTGTCATACGGCCAGTTCAGGCGGTCACTAAAGACATTTTTATTTGGACAGTGAGGCCACGGTGCAGTGTGAACTCTTTTAACTGCGCCATCTAGAAGTATTCTTACTTACTTACTTAGTTGTTTCCTTTATATGTTTGTTTCTACAGTTTCACAATTTGTGATGTTCTCTATTTATTTGCGTTGATTGGAGTTGTTGATTGTAGAAACTAATGCTGGAGGACTTGTATGAACGAAAGCACTGCAATTCGTTGCTTGTGCCCAAAGCTGATGAGGACGTTCGCTGGGTTCAGGAGAAACAGCCAAACCGTTGGCGTCCAACTGCAACCGCAGACTCCGGTATGTAAGTAAGTAAAATAAAGTAAAGTAAAGTAAAGTAAAATTCGTTTAATCAGACAATGACACACCGCATTGTGACAAGCAGAATGAAGATAAAACACAGACAAAACGTAGAATTAGTGAACGTTGCTAAAAATCATCCGACTGATAAAATTACAGTCGTCATAAAAAGTTGATTTGCAGGTTAATGTCAGATTATGAGAGCGAGACCTAAGGTTGTACGTTAGTTTTGTTTTCTGGTAACAAACGGTGTAAAACATGGTAGCTGTCAGATAAAACTGTTTTAAACAGTGATTCATCTGCGGCGTCGAATAATTCACTGATGTTTGGTGGTATGACGTGACGACCTTTTCACACGGACAGTTCATGCGCAAGTCGTGATGGCAAATGTGATGATTATTTAAAAATTAAATTTCGAAAAGTTGAGATTTCGTGCAAATGTGGAAATGTGGACATTTTTAGGTCTACGTGCTTTCTTTTTGCTTTGAAATTAGTGCAAATGTGGAAATGTGGCCATTTTTAGGTCTACGTGCTTTCTTTGTGCCTTGTAATTAGCATAACTCTATTGTTACTTTTTCTTTTACCTCCATTTTATTAAATTGTACATGAAATTCTGTATTCGAAACATGGGTACTGGTGTCAGAGTAAGTAAGTAAGTAATCATAGTTTTTTAAAGTGGCCTAAGTAATCGTCATTACTGCTAGGACCACTGGCCTACAGGATAATGTCTGGGTATACATCCAAATCGGCCATGTACATGACCAGAACAGCCAAAGTAACGTAGCGGTAAACATGCGTGACACACGCCATGAGGGCGCCACAGTAATGCAGAGGGCTCTTGTGAGGCTTGGCAACCCTCCCGAAGGTTACCAGGAGCCTGTATTATTATTATTATTATTATTATTATTACTGTTACACACCTTTAACGCACCTTAAGTCAGTCAGCTGAAAGTTGAGGAATGGTCAAGACATGGTTGGAAGATCCCCAGGTGAGCGTGGAGTGTTGTCACCACCAGCTGCATCATCTGTGTAGTGAGAAAGTCCATGGAAAGCTTGGAGTGTTGTCACCACCAGCTGCATCATCCATGTAGTGAGAAAGTCCATGGAAAGCTGGGAGTGTTGTCACCACCAGCTGCATCATCCATGTAGTGAGAAAGTCCATGGAACAACAACATGTTTTTGGAACACATGGAACATGTTCATGAACATGGACATGGAACACCACCATGTCCATCATGTCCACCATGTCCATCACCACCATGTCCATCACCACCACCACCATGTGATACTTTCTCCCTTCAATGCTCTGATACTGTTGGTTGGGTGACTGGAAGGACATCCAGCCTGCATAAAGCTGGTGTTGGTTTGTTGGTAGTGACTAGAGCATTGCACATCTTTTAGCTCCAGTTGTCACCACCATGTCCATCATCCTTAGCTCCAGTAAAATCCAGAATGGTGCCATCCTGGTACTGGCTTATCCGGGTTGTCCTGGAAAAATGGCCATTAAACGAGAGTTATGGTGCCCCCGCCCCCATAGGGTGGGGACATTATGCAATGATGACCGTTGTCTGTCTCTGCTTCTGTCTGTCTGTGACGTGCCTGACCCCAAGTCGAGAACAGAAGTGAAAATAGTCAGACCCGTGACCCCATTTAGAGGTCAAAAGGTCAAAGGTCAAGATCCCTGGGCCTTCAAAGTTCAAAATTTTGGCACCTGTTGCTGCCACGTAGCGAATATTTTGTCACATAGGCTACAGTTGTCTTCAGTTCTCTGTGTCACCGAGTCATCTCCAGCTTGAGATTTCATTCAGTTTTATTGCGTTCTTGTAATTAACCAGATTGTATCCAGTTGTGTTTATGTGAAGTGTGGCTTTGTACATGTATGTGTGTTGTGTATCGTAGACGACTCGGACTCGGACACCGATGTGCCTCGAGGCAAGGTGCTGGCAGCTGTGCTCTCTCTCGTACCTGGACACTTCTCCTGTGATGCCGTGTGGCAGACACACTTTGTACTTCATCCGCGTCTCAAGAGCACTGGCACTTCATCAGCTCCACGTAGCTCCAGCTCGCCAGGTCAGCAGACAGCCAGTCATTCAGCTGATCAATCAGCTGATCTCATCGGGATGAAGTAGTCGTTAACAGACTTAGGATTGGTCATACACGATGCACACATTCTTATCTGTTGACAGGTGAACACCAACCTGAGTGCACAACTTGTCAGTGTCCACTCACTGTCAAGCACATCCTTGTCGATTGTTTTAATTTTAATGATACTCGCAACAAACATTTCGTTGCTTCCTCTGTGGAGGAATTATTCAGAACTGCAGATGTACATAACATCCTTGATTTTATAAAAGAAACTCATTTTTACAGCAAGTTATGATGTTTACAAACATTTTTATAGTAGCTATTTAGGGTTGATCTTATGGTAGTTTTAACACCGTTGCTAATTTGTATCTTTTTCTATTTTGTAGCTAACTATAATTTATATACACCGTAAATGGCACTGAATGGCCTTATATGTGCTGATGTGCCATTAAGCAACTACTCACTCACTCACTCAGCTGATCAATGTTGTTAGTTTCTGGTCTGGTCTGTCGTCTCCGAAATGACCTATACTGTGTCGAGTGGGACGTTAAACTCTAGTATACCATACCATTATCATTTGTTACGCCAAAAGAGGCAGCACATGAACATATACAGAAATAAAACAATACAGAGAAAATAAAATATGAAACCTACATATGATAACCTACATGCACGTTATAAAACATGTTAAAGTACAAGTTAAAACACAAGTACAAACATCAGTAGAGGCTAAGTGTTTCTGCAAATGACGTCCAAACAGCAGATTTGATCACGCCTTTAGACTGCAGCATAGAACGAACACCATACTGACTGGCAGCTGCATCCACTAAGTACATAACGTGACAAAGAGTACAATGTTACATTATTACTACTATACATCTTCTTCCACAACAGCAATTTATTTTGATCGATCAAGTAAAACGGCAGCAGACTTGCAAAAATACTCGAAAGCAACATCCACATTTTCTGATATCGTTGTTGTATGTATGTTATCAACACTGGAGTATGAACAGTTGAGCGTTGCCACAAGCGGTTGTTTGCCTCATGCTGACAATAGAGTAAAGTTGTTATAATTTCACTGTGGTGATCTGTGGTGACGTTGAGAGGTGTCTTGTTGTCGACTGTGTTTGTCAGGAATACAAGCACTGTTATCTGTTCTGGATAAGTTCAGGGTTGAAAACAGACGTAACATGTTTGTCATCAAGGAGACTAAATCCGGAGCCATTTTCTACATCAGGTTTGACAGGATCCTTTACTGCGACATTGATTTGTCACCATTGTCCATCATAGCACCAACAGCAACCTTTAAGGACAATATGGGTAAGCTGGTACTAGAAGTGATCTGACACATTTACCTACATTGTCGCCCCGTGCGGGCTCCAGGGTTGTAAGTATAGATCCTCTCCGTTTCTTGGCCAGATGTCATAAAAGGCGACTATATCAGGCGCTGTGTGTCATATCTTAGCATGCTTTTATTGTGTTGTTGTTTATTAGGGCCCCCTTTCATGTATTGTTAGTTTTCGTTGGTATGTGTTCTGTTTTTTGGTTGTTCTGGTTAAGTTGTCAGTACTTGCCAAGTGATTAGCTAGAAAGACTCCTCTGACGAAGCCTAACCATGGCAAGGGATTGTCTTCACAAAGCCCAAGCTGAAGAGTGTTTATGATTTCTTGTTTCACTGCATTGTTTCATTATTTAATTGTGTGATGTGTCTGTGTTGTCCCCGGTCCTGCTTGATATATTTTATACTTCTATGGCACAATATAGCCTGTTAGTGCTGAAAGTGTAATTAACCTCCAATTACCTACTGAATCTAACCTTACATACATCGTCATCACTGTTCACCCCGGTGTCGATGATGAGTCTTCTGTTGAGCTAAATTTTGTGCGAGTTTCTGACGATGCTGCGACAACTGTGCACCGTAAGCTGTATCAGATGAGATTTTACAATAATGTAACCAACATGAAACTGAAAGAGACTGTTGTGTTAGGTTGCTGGAAACGTCTCAGGAGATCAAAGCATTTGGATATTCGTCGTCCGAGAACGAAGACGCTTCCATCAGTGGTAGTCTGTCACTGACTGTTTGTCATTGAAGTGTTTCATGGCATATATTTATACAACTGCTAACTACACTGCTTATTACCATCTCAGACATTTTGTCACCTATGATGCAATTGAGTCCATTTGTTTGTTTGTGTGATGGCTGGATGGCTTGAACAACTGTGAACGGATTTCAGTTGAACTTTCTAGGTGAATAATCTCTGTGACCTGGACAGACTTATTACCTTGTCGAAGTGATGCAGCTCCCTGGTATGGATCCTGGATACATAATTACTCCGATCATATTCGATCACACTGTTTTGCGTTGCAGTGTTTTTGATGAAACTTTAGTTAGATGATAGCATTTGTGCCGAGCTGTGAGTGATCAGTTGTTGGGAGATGTGGATCCTGTCAGTCATTTGCTGCTGTACGTTGTAGCGTCTCAGAATCCGTCAATGCTCACTATGGCGTTGAGAAGGGTCACCCGGCCTGATGAGACGAGTGCTACAGTGCGTTCTTTTATATGTATTTAGCACAGTGTCTGCTAGAACTAAACACGATTGTCATTTAGATATTTTACAGCTGTTGTGTTTTTACACTCAAAGCCTGGAACAAAATACAGTGAAGATGTAGCAGTTTCTGTTGCACTGATGAAGCATACTGTCTGCGAAATGTTAATCTACTGTGTGTGTGTGTGTGTTTCCATTTGGCTATTTGTTTATCTGCAATGCATGTCCAAAACACTTGATGTAGAACCGTCAAACGTTGCAGCATAACTAGTGACTGGGGTGGGGGGGCTAGAGAGCTTAAAGGTTGACTCCTCGATGAGAATTGTAATGTCTGTCCTCAATGCTGGCATCGTTTGATATATAGCTGCTAATCGTGGGAATGGATTGACTGTCCACTGCCCAGACCACACAATGAGATCTTGGAGGAGTCACTGTCCCATGCAGCATTGCACCCGCCGACACGTTGCTGCTGGGTTATGTTTGAGAGTCTGCAGCTGAAACAAAACAACTGATGTGAGATCTCTGTACTGTACTGACGAGGAGGTCATTTATTAACACATATTTGTTGGTTTTATTTGGCTATGGCTAATAATGAGCAAGCTACATTAATTCAGGGTTTTTTAGCATTTTATTCAACGACGACGACGACATCCGTTTAACTGCCATTTTCCAGGACAATCCATATAAGCCGGTACCAGAATGTCTCCTTTCTGGATTTTATTGGAGCTAAGGATAATGGAAGTGATGGTGACAACTGGAGCTATAAGACGTGCAAAGCCCCAATCAGATTGGCACCAGTCAAATATCAGCCTGCTAATCGTGGGAATGGATTGACTGTCCACTGCCCAGACCACTCGGTGAGATCATGGAGGAGTCACTGTCCCTTGCAGCATTGCACCCACTGACACGTTGCTGCTGGGTTATGTTTGAGAGTCTGCGGCTGAAACAAAACAACTGATGTGAGATCTCTGTACTGTACTGACGAGGAGGTATTTTGTCAATGTGTCAGTCAAATTATCATTGTGTCTTACAAATTGTCGGTGTGTCAGTCAAATTGTCAATATGTTAGTCAAGGCAGCTGACATCGGCAGCGGGTGGCGCTGGTTCAGACCGCGACAGTGAAACTGCGTCGGCGTTTGTCACCTTGGCTCGTCATGGCTCAGTCAGCAGTGGAACTCCAAAAATGCGAGTGGAGGAACGCATCAAGCTGTCTGTCCATGGCATTTGTCCAGTTGGTCAGTCAGCTTGGATCTCATTTTTACATTTGTGCCACTTGTTTATATGTGCTACTTCTGCACTTGTGATTTGATGTGATGTTCTTATATTAACGGTGGGCTGTGGATGAAGGCCTAATGCACATAAACATCCCTAAGCAGCAAACGTAAATCACAGGCGTATTAACAATAACAAAACAGCAAATATAATAGACAAAAATTAAAAATTTACAACGACGTGTAATGTCGACTATACATATATCACACAACTAAAACTACAAAAATAAAAAGGTGATATTACTCTGCTACACATCGCCATTATGCCAGTGTGGTGCAGAGTAATAACACCTTTATTTTTGCAGTTTTAGTTTTGCGATATACGTATAGTCGACATTACACATCGTTGTAAACTTTTAAGTTTTTGTCTTTTATTATTATTATTATTATTATGCAATATGCAGAATGCTTTGGAGGCACACTGATCAACAGAGTGGTTGTTGACTGGAAACTGTAATTTAATGAGTTCGTAATCTCAGTGCAGTGGGAAATGAGTGGCAGTGCACCGAGTGGGTGAGCTGTGGATGAAGAAGGCCTAATGCACGTGACTGGGGCAGTGCTATGTCTGCTAGCTGCATGTATGTTAGTGCTGGCAGTGGCTGCTGAACAGTAGTGTATGAATTGATAGTGTCTGATGCGGTTAGACGTGATGTTTGTTGCTGAGTTGACAGTGTAATTACCGTACGTCGTATATGCTAGGTGCCGAGATCACTCATGACCTGATACAGCTGCTGCAGAAGAGACTTGATGACGCAGTGCTCAATGAGATCATCCTCACTCTGTCACGGAACCCGATGTACAAGCTGTCACCTGAAGATGTACAGGTGTTGTATTGTTGTTAGTTCGTCCTCACTCTGTCATGTAACCCTATGTACAAGCTGTCGCCTGAAAATGTACAGGTGTTGTACTGCTGTCAGTTCATCCTCACTCTGTCATGTAACCCGATGTACAAACTGTCACCTGAAGACGTACAGATGTTCTATTGCTGTCGGTTCATCCTCACTCTGTCACGTAACCCGTTTTACAAGCTGTCACCTGAAGATGTACAGGTGTTGTACTGCTGTCGGTTCATCCTCACTCCTTGTCATGTAACCCGATGTACAAACTGTCACCTGAAGACGTACAGATGTTCTATTGCTGTCGGTTCATCCTCACTCTGTCACGTAACCCGATGTACAAGCTGACACCTGAAGATATACAGGTGTTGTATTGCTGTTAGCTTGACACGTTGTCTGCTAAATGCACTGAGATTATCATCTACTCAGAGCTTCCTGTGCCAGACAATGCTGTCTGTATGTATACACACAGCTCAGAGATATGTGAGATGTACACATATGTACTTAATGTTTGTACACTTTGGGGGTCATCCGCATAATGCCTGGAAAGTATACCTTGAAACCTAACTCAGTACTCATTACTGGAAACTCATTTGCTGCTCCTTTGTCATTTTCAGTGTTTTGACAATGTTGATTATTTGGTTGGGCAAGTACATGTGGCCTGTAAACTGCTGGTCCAGCAGTGGCAAGGGTTTTACTATGAGGACCGTGTAGGGCCTGGACTAATTCGTGATGAGTGTGGAAATATGCTGGTAGTTAAAAGCGTTGAAGTGTATGTGTATGTGTTGTGCAGTACACTTCGTTGGTGGCGTAGCATAGTGGGTAGAAAGCTGGTCTCGGCCGGCAAACTTCCCCTATCCTGCACCAGACTGCTAGCTGGAAAGGTGACCGTTTTGTGGTTACGTCGTCCGCTATCGGTCAGCCAACATGGCCAACTCAGCTTTCCATCCCTCTAGGTTCGGTTAATGAATAGTAATCCATGTTGTAGTGGGTTACGGAGACAAACGTCAGAAGGCGTGGTGAGAGTTGTGGCCTACCACCCACGTCAACGAGTGCTCCTAGCCGCTAGGCTGGAGTGTAGGCTCGCTGCTGGCTCAAGGCCAAGGAACGGAGATGAGCGCCACTCCCTTGTGCTGTGGGCTGTGAGAGAGCCTACTAGCCATTGGGGACTTTGTCTTTTTGTGTCTTTGTTGCAATACAGTTCATACAGAAGCCGTCATCACATCCGGAATTCTGTCTGCGGCTGCTTGTGCCATCAACCGCTGTGTTTCATCAGGCAGCCCTGTGCTACTTCCTGCGTCAGAATCTTCTTCAGTTTCTCTTCGTCCCCAAGTACCAGGACTCCAGTCGTCCGGAGAACACGTTTCAGGACTTCACGTCTGGTGTCGGCCATTGTGACGGCGATGTTTTCCTGTACAGACCTCAGCAAGCCGGCAGCAAAGGTTGAACGCATGTACTCAATTTGTCAACATTTTAATGCACTGGATGCGCCAAAAAAGTAGCCCCCATAATCTCTTGCTGATAATTCGTCAATGGTTGAAGTTAATTTAGTGTCATTATGTGAATGTTGAACGTTTTTATTAACATATATTTGTTGGTTTTATTTGGCT
>Ga0049107_10000774_pt1 | contig 10475 bp, 11 predicted proteins | sample WorMetilPIANOSA1_FD_61187 | JGI IMG/M metagenome (GOLD analysis project Ga0049107, IMG submission 61187) | Marine gutless worms symbiont microbial communities from Max Planck institute for Marine Microbiology, Germany - Olavius ilvae PIANOSA.1 | ecosystem: Host-associated > Annelida > Digestive... | reverse complement strand
TCGTTTAACAATAAATTTTAACTTAATTTATTACAGTTAATAATGTTTTTGTTAATTTATGTCATGGTGAATATTAAAACATCCTATAGGTCGAATGCAGGCATGGAGACGTCTGTGCCATCGTCAATAACATCGTCAACTCGCGCATCAAACAGATGCCGCTTCAAATCATTAACATCCTGCACTTTTTGTGGTAGACTCGCTGCCCCAGATTTCGTAGTGAAATGTACTGAGGCCAGGGCTGTTCGGTGGCCAGAAGTCTGAAAGTTCTACGGGTCTCTTACATTATTGCACTTTCCGACTGCAGGAGCAAATGATGCACAGAATGTCAGTGTAGACACAGCTCGCAGAAAAGATAACGATCACCATAATTTAAAAAAATGATAATGTGATATTGCAGGGTATATAACCAGATCGCTTCAGATGTCTGAAGATACAATAATCCTATTATAAGCTCATGACGAACAAACTGCAACTGGAGTTAATTAACGTGCTAATTAGATCAATTTTTGAACACTACAGTTTTACAAGGTAGTGTATCGACGCGTTTAAGGTGTGATGGGATCTTTAATGATCAATTCATTACACAATCACTGCTGAGTCCAAAGATGAATAAATTTTGAAAATCGGTCAACATTTGCCGAAGTTATGGGCTATTATCGATTTTATGAAACACAGTGTAAATCAACGGCATACACACACACACCTTTGTATTTCTGGCAGTGAAAGTGAATTTGGTGCTCGCTTGACAAAATTATTGCAAAACTAAAAGCACTTGGAGATTGCAAACCAAGGCAGCTGATACCACAAAAGTCTTACTGTAGGCCCTATCCCACAATGGTAAAAATTTGATTAAAAATTCCTGGATCTGGATCATGTCTGGATCACCACCAAAATCGAATGGTGTGTTGCTAATAAGACATCTCGCTCTGCCAAAAATTTCACAATAATTTATCTTCAACTTATTGAGCAATCAGCAAAATTCGTAAAATTGTCCTATTCCATGGTGGTAAAACTTCTTTTTTAAAATTCCTGTGTCTACATTGGGATTCAGATCACCACCAAAATCTAATCTGCTGTTGCGAGAACATGCAACCCCTCCAAAAATTCGTCAAAATTTATCTTGCAGCTTTTTGAATTATCCTGCTGACAGACAAGAGACATACAAACAAATGCAGAAAGGTAAGAACAGAACCTTGGTGGAGGTAAATATTTCATTCCAATTTTTTCTGATCCTGAATGTATGTGTACAGGGTATGCTGAAAAAGTAGCCCTCCCCTACAATCACTTGGTGATAACTCATCAACGATTTAAGCTATTTTTGTAATATTTTGCAAACAAGAGTGTTGCAAGTTTATATTAACTTATATTTGCGAAGTTATATTTTGGTATGACTAATAATGAGAAAGTTATTGTAAATGAAATGCAGCTAACTGAAGATTTTTGAGCATTTAATTTTGAGTTAACTAATTCTCATTTATTTCAACAAAAGTTGATGCCAATTCTACACGACAGTGACGTCACTGTGATGTAATTTTAGTGGTAATGCTGTTGCAAACAGTAATTGAAGTTGTTTATTAATTTCTGCTCCTGAAATTTATTAAAGATTGCAACTGACTGCTGCCAGACAGAGTGGCAAATTCAACAAGATGCATGGCGCTCTGTGTTCTGCATACGTGTCGCAACAATACCTCTGTGAGAACTGTCTGAAAATGATTGAAAAGGAACAATGGCCACCGAATTAACTAGCTGATCGATCAATGTCGATTTCAGTGACATTGAGTGACCCTGAAAGGCTGTGGTTGCGAGGGGTCAAAATTTTCTGGCGGATTTCATGCCCAAATGGTTTGACCTAGAGCGACAAAAATGGTGTGTTAACACATGTGGGTTAGGAGCATGTTTCTAGGGTATCAGCCATGCTCCCATCACAAGGTCGGTACCCCAGCTTCCCCAAATTATTTTGGAACACCCCTACTGGCACCCAAACGGTTTGACCCAGAGCGACGAAATTTGGTAGGATAACACGTGAGCCATACGATGTTTCTAGGGGCAGGTACGTTCCCGTCCAAAGGGGATGGGGTCACAGCGTCCCTAAAAATTTTGGAACCCATACTTACGCCCAAACAGTCTGACCTAGAGGCTAGAGTGACGAAATTTGGTGGTAATACATGTAAAGCAGGAGCGTGTTTCTATAGTATCAGCAATGCCCCCGTCCCAAGGGGGAGGCCCAGCGTCCCCCCAAATTTTTGGGACCCTACTTACGCCAAAACTGTCAGACCTACATCATCATCAGTAGTCTTCTGCTGTCCAGCAGGTTTTTGACATCCGTTCTCTGTCTCCATCCTTCTCTGTCCTCAGCTGCCCGTTTGAGTGCAACAGAGCCACCATCATTTGCCAAATCATGTAACATTTGAATTCTTCTCCTCCCTCTTGTTGGTTTACTTTTCATTCTGCCTTCAATAATTTAATGCAAAAAGTCCATCTTGTCTCAAAACATGGCCAATCCATCGATGTTTCCTTTGCCAAATAGAGTTCAGTATTTGCCTGACTTCGTCTACTCTCCTGAGAACTTTCCTATTAGTAACCTTATCAAGCCAGCTGATCGTTTCCATTCTTTTCCATATCCACATTTCAAAGGCTTCTATTCTTCTTCTGTCTGCGTCACCGTCCACGTCTCTGCTGCATACAGTGCTACACTCCAGACCAAGCATTTCATTATTCTCTTCTTTAGTTCCAGTTTCAATTTACCTGTAAACAATTTCTTTTTCTCCATAAATACTTTCTTTGCCATCTTAGTCTTGCTCCGTACTTGTGCAATATCCATCCTCTGATATTAAGCTACCTAAATATCTAAATTGGCTCACTTGTTCCACTTGTTCATCAACATGAATTTTCAATTTATTATTTCTCTTACGGCTTATGCACATCACCTTCGTCTTTTTCACATTAATCTTCATACCGAACTCTCTGGTAACCTTATTCAGGTTATCCATTAGCTGCTGTAACCCTTTCTGACTGTTAGCCACCACTGCCTTGTCGTCTGCATATCTGATGGTGTTAATTGTACTGAAATTCCAGTTTCCATATTATCAGTTGCTTCTCTAATCATTGCTTCATCATAGATTAAATACAACAATGGAGACAGTGAACATCCTTGCCTTACCCCTGCCAATAGTACATGCGGTGGACAAACCGTCTCCAATTCTAACATAAGCTACCTACAGCAACTAAATTTGGTGTGATAACATGTGGGGGACAGCATGTTTCTAGGGCATGAGCCACACTCCCCTCCCAAGGAGGCGGGGCCCAATCGTCTTTCAGAAATTTTTGGGACCTCCTATAAGAGTGCACAGTGTATGAGAAACAACCAAACTTTGCACAGTGATCAACCTACTGGTCCACGTGAGGAAAAATTTTTACACGATCGACTACGAATTCTGACGCGTCAGAATAACCTTGTTCAAAGTTGGATAATAGATTATATTGTATTCATTTTTGACTGATTATCAGCAGTTAGTAATCAATTTTTTTATCATTTTTTGTTTTGTTTTTTAATTGTGTCGTGCAAGATAATCTGTGACAGCTATCTGATTCTAATTTTGAGGTGCTTATGGTAGGAAATTGAGAGAGAGGAAACAGAAGTTGAAGGTGGAGTTAGACTGGCCTCTGCTTGCTGTGTTGTATACATTCTAAGTCAATATGGAGTGAGAATTTTGCCAGAAGCGTTTGCTAGACTGATGATGTCACTGTTGCTGAAGCCAGCCACTGATAGTTGTAAATGTACTGACTATGACCAACTTGTCAGTGTTCATCTGGTTTCTGATCCATGGCGTCGGTTTGTATTTTTTTGTATGTATATACTAGTGATGAATGATGAGTCTGTGCTCTTCAAAGTGGTCCCATGACTCTTCTGCTGTTCTGCCTTTGTGTGGGGTGGGGTAGACCACCCTGTAGAAATTTCTGTAGGACTAGCAGTATTTTACTTTGTCATTATTGATGTTCTATAGTGCATTATGGCAAGTTGCACTGATATCAAAATTTGATCCTCCACCATTGCGTTATCCCTGATCAGATTTTGTTCAAATTATGTTGGGTCATCTGTGGAGCAGTATGCCATACGGACGAAAATTTGCAGTCATTTAAGCTGTTTCCGCTCAGTCTTTCCAACAGCTGTACGTACGTATGTATGAGGGGGCTTACTGACTTGGGCTAAAAGTTTCAGTGGAAAACAATTACTGCCATTCGTTGTGGAGTCTTGTTAGTGTTCTGTAAAAAAACTTTATACCGTCTTAAGCTTTATTTGTTCTTGTCACGTAGGCACTGGGCTGTTTGGCTGATAGCACAATATGTCACATTTGTGTAAAATTTGTTATTGTGCAGTGATTGAATTTTTGACACTTGAGAATATTCAGCCAAAGCTTATATATTTTTGGATGGTCACTGTCTTTAGAAAAAATGTCCCTTCATATACTGCAATCAAGTCTTGGGCTGCAGAATTATGTTGATGCAAGACGGATGTTTAAAGAAAAGACAGAAAAGGTTAGAAAAGACAGTTAAAGCTGTGAAAGACAGAACTGTGGAGTTATTTTTGAGCAAAAGCAAAAGTGTCAAGTCACTGTGCATCAGTGCACACTGTGCAAGTGTAGTCATCAATGGTGACTCAACTAAGGCTGACCTTACATGAACATTTATGTATGACAGAGATCCGTACACGATGGGTCCCTTACATTCTTGACTAGACAAGAAGCTCAGCTGATGCTGACAACCTGCACGACGTGTTTAGGGGTCAGTCGAGGTCAACAAACATGGTACCATTTTGGGTCCTTTGTGACTTTTCGCTAAGCATGTGACCGGCAACATGCGTCACAACAGTGTAGCCTACCGATACATCACTTTCATTCTAGTAGTGTGCTGTAGCAGTGATGCAACAGGCCTATACATTTTACGCCGTTATCTAACTAACTAACACACAAAGTAATCTAACTTTTTCGAGAAATATAAGCAATATGTTTAAAATCATGTAAACAGCCCGCCGCCGCCGACGACGAATGACTGTTGTAAACATAGACACACGCAACAGAGCGCCATCCTCCTAACCTAATAAGCCACGCCCATCGATGTCAGTGCAAACAGCGAGGGCATTTTGGAATTTTCCCACATCTTATAAAGCTATTATCACGGGACGCGTGGCTCGCTGAACTTTTTAAGCGTCCATAGTTGTAGCCAAAACCTTCCTCTAATAACCTGTATGTTTGCATAGAAGTTTCAACGAAGGCTAACGCTGTTTGGTTTAATTTCCATGGCTGGTATAAAACACCTTTCAGCACTTTTAGCAAAAAATTTCAGCGATGACCCCCTATTTTTTTGCACGTTTTCGGTAGAGCCCCTAGTGATCTACAACTGTGCTTTGTACAAATGAAAACTCTCGCACCATTTGCGAGATATTCGACTTTTAAGTATCCCGTGACCTTGAAACCCGGGTTAGGGGGTCACTCAAGGTCATCAAAAATTATACCAGTCGATCTGGCACCCATGACTTTCTATTAACGTTCCATTGTAACCATCGTCCTATCTCGCACCGTTTCCGAGATAAACGGCAATTTCCGCCGAAAATCGCCAATTTTTCATACCCCGTGTATATATAGCCCCAATGAAGGGGTTCCCCTTGGAATTTGGTATCGGCGCAAGGGGTCCCGAATGCTTCTATAATGGGGCTACCAGATGGTCGAAAAAGTTTTAAGATAGATTTAGTCATTTTGATACAATACCGGCTGTGACGAACACCAAGCCAGCCACGTTGCCGTTGCTAGTATGCACTATGCATATCTGCGTTGCGCAGTAAAAATGAAGGATTGTCAATAACAAGCATCAACGGGGAAATCTGCAAATGATGCAGTCACACTAGGATTTTATGATCATCACTTCAAACAAGAAAACCAGTTCACATTTCAGAGTACTTGACTGAGGCTTCGTACAGTTAGATCACCCTACATGCAGATCTGTCCTGGCATTATTAGTTGTTTCAAAATCTTTAATCTCGTCTTCATGGTGTCCACTGTCCACTGATGAATTGCTCACGGCTATGATGGAAGCCTGGCTAGAAGAACAGGCAAGAAGAGTTGTATTATAAGGGCATGAACAGTTTGGCATAAGGGTGCCGCTAATGCATTGAACTGTAGTAGTTCGCGTTCTGTTTGTAGTCGGGTTGCAAATTTTTTTAAATGCCGTCTTATTCGAAGTGTAATATGTGCTATCCCTGTATGCATTTGCTCGTCTGTCACATTATTGTCTGAGTCAAAACTGGTCAAAATACTAAATATTGTCAGATGGTTTGTCATGCATTAGCTCAAGGCTCAATCCCTGTCATTCTAGTTATAAAATATTGTATACATATGGTTGCATATAATTATAGTATTAGTAAAACGTTTTCAATTCACATATGCCTATGTTTATAATGTTTTTGTTTTCAGGGAAATTGCTACTGCACTTCGTGTTGTCATGTTTGCACGTGATGAGTATCGATGGCTGTATGCTGTTCCTCTGTACCATTTTCTTACTGGCACTGTGAAGCCATTTGAAAGGATATCTGATCACAGTTCTACATCTCATCAAAGTCCTCAGTGGTGGGGCATTGCAGACTTTAAAAGTCTTGTTGACAGATTGAAGAAGGTTCACAGAGCAAATATGTAAGTTTTGTTTATGTGTGGTCTTTATTGTATAATATATATTTGGTATTGAATTGTATTTTGTATTGAATTTTTATTCATTTTGTCATTTGGCCAAAATCTCTGTATAATATTGTGTAGTGAGATGAAGTGCATTATTCATTTTTACCATGCAATGCTATGCATAAGCACAATCTTTGCTGTTGCCTGGCGTCCATCTGTCTGTCATGTTGGTGCATTGTATCCACACTGCTGAAGATATCGTCCAACTTCTTTGTTGGCCTGGTAGCGCCATCATTCTAGTTTTTGACCCCCAGTGCTGATACCAATTCCAAGAGGAATCCCTTTGGTGGGGGCACAAAATACAAGGAATGGGAAAATTTTGCAATTTTTGACTGAAATCGCCGACTATCTCGGAAATGGAACGAGATAGGCTCATGGTTGCTATGGAACGTTAATAGGAAGTCACATGTGCTTCATCGAATGGTAACATATTCAATGATCTTGACAGGCCCTTAACCGTATTTTCAAGGTCATGGCATTTTTGAAGTCAAATATCTCAAAAATGGTGCGTCTTAGGGACAAAGTTACTGTAGAACACTAATAGGAAACCATACCCAGTCTATCGATTGATACCACTTTCAATGATCTTGATTGGCTGTTGACTGGGATTTCAAGGTTGCGATATTTTTTGACATGGAATATCTGAGAAATGGCATTAGATGGAGCAATAGTTACTGTAGAACGTCAGTATGAAGTCATATGCTCTCTATCGAATGGTGATGTTTTCAATGACCTTCACGGAACCTTAACCCGGTTTTCACGGTCACAACATTTTTGAAGTCGAATATCTTGTGGACAAAGTTACTATAGCACACTAACATTTCTATTTGGGAGTTAGTCAACCATGGTGCATTGTGACTGTTTGCTGTTTTGTTCCTTAGAAATGCTCTTACTTACCTACTAATAGGAACCCATACCTAACATATGGAATGGTACCATGTTTGGTGACCTTGACTGACCTCTAAACGTGTCGCGCAGTTTGTCAGCGATAGCTGAGTCTCTTGATTCATTTGTCATTTGAATCAGACCATTTGAGATGAATCCATATAAACAAAAATACCAAAAAATGCTAACTGCAAACAATGAATGTTTTGTGGCCACTTTTCTGGAACAATGTGGGTCAGCCGGTACCAGAACCAGAAATGATCAAACTTTTTAGTCCACACTATCAGCAATGTCCGTTTTCTAGGACTCATGGCTGAGCAGAAAAAGAAAAGGAAAGGATCTGACACATTAGACACATTAACCCAAACTGTCACCACTGTCCTTTCCTTCCATTATCTCACAGTTACTGAAAAACCAATGATTTACCTTTTTATCTTTAATTCCTTCATATCTGCCTCCAAGTTCTGTTAGATCCTCTTCCACTTGGATTAACTTCCTCAACCTCATAATCCACGCATCTCTTCAACTAATCACTGTCATTCTTCTGTAGCACACGAATAACTTAGTCATACCTTATGTCTCAGCTCCATACTTGGCACCGTGACGGCCCTTTTCACTCTGCACATCCATCTGATCATTCTCATCTCTGCTGTGGTCATAATACGAACTCATTCTCTACCATGTAGCATGTCGCTTCTTTCACAAACAACAACTGTAGCACCAAAAGAAACAGTGGAAAAGTATAAAAAAACTGCTGTTGCACAAATGATGTCACTCAGTCTGGCTGAAACGTGTCACAAATATAGACAAATCTGACTTATGGAGAAAAGCTTTCATGTTGCCAAAGAAAATTTCACTTGCTGTCACTCATTTTATTTGCATTTGCCACACAATTTGTGAGTATTTTTATCCGCACTGCTGTACTACGTCATCAGCGCGAATATTGCAATCACTTTGTCACGATGTGTGTGTGTGTGTGTGTGTGTGTGTGTGTATGTAAGCACGATAATACAAAAACCCCTGATCAGAATAACTTGAAACTTGGCACTATAGTAGTTGCAAAGGTCGTGGGCACAGAGTATGGTCGTGGGCACTCAAGAGGTAAAGTTGATCTGGGTGACATCACAGTATTGGCCAATCGAAGGCTCTTCATTGTGGGTTGAGCAACAGTCCGAAAATACACAGGCTAGTGGACTCTGTGCTCTCACTAGCCTGTGTATTTTCGAACTGTTGCTCAACCCACAATGAAGAGCCTTCGATTGGCCAATACTGTGATGTCACCCAGATCAACTTACCTTTTGAGTTGGCATGGATTTGCATCTAGACAGAATGCACATTCTAGTATTGAATAAGTTCTCAGCATATGATCTGCTTTTATTTGTTCCACTCTGTTACCACAAAGCGAAAAATTAATCTGTGATTACAGCAGCTGTGTTGTATTTTACAAAAACCATTTTTTTTCAAGTCAAGGTAGCAAGATACTACTGTTGGTAGACATTAAACCTTGTAGAAATCCCTGTCTGCACCATAATGCCTTATTTTATGCCTGTTGCTTGGTCATCTGTCGAGTACTTGATGAAAGTATTGTATATGTGGCATTTAAGTGATAAAATTGGCAATGTACATGTGCCATATCGCTTGACCAATAGGCTAGAAAGCCACATATTTGGAATCCCTGCCCATTATTTACCTATTACCTATGATGAGGCTCCAATCACAGGCAGCATGTTAATGCAGTACTGTGTTAATGGCAACACCTCAAGTCAGTGGGAAGGCTCGAATTTTGACCCTCTACTTAACTGAAACCTTTGAACCGATTGCAAAAATAGCACAACAATTATATTTGCGAGACGACTTCATGTCAAATTTGCTTCCATTCATTCCATACTGCTTTTTGCAGTACCACAAACAACAACAGCAGCAACAAACTCGTTTAATGCTCGCTTAGTCCTTGCCAAGTGATTGGCTAGAAAGACTCCTCCAAAGGCGCCTTTATGCGGCAAGGAGATCTCCAAAAAGCTCAGGCCGAAGAGCGTGTATGCTTTTCGGTTTAGTGTGTTGTTTTGTTGTTTATTGTGTGATTGTCTTGTCCCCTGGCCCTACACAATATATTTCATACTCCTATGGCATGATATAGACTGTTTGTGCTGAAAGTGCCATTAAACACCAATTAACTGACTGACAGACTGACTGACTGACCCAGCGTATTAATTTCACCGGTACCTTTTCAAGTTCCTTTTCTAAATCAACCATACCAAAATTAATTTTCGAACCCTTTGCCATATACTTGTCATGTGCCTTACCACAGGTATTGCATCCGTTGTACCCTTACCTGGCATATAACCAAACTGTATGTCATCTATCATCACCTGTTGCCAAATTCTGTTATCAAAAACTCTTCTGCCACCTTCATCTCTTGTTCTAACAATTTAATCCCTCTGTATGAACTACAATCCAACGGTTCACCCTTGCCCTTGTAAACTGGTATCAGCCTACTATATTTCGATTTTTCAGGGATACATCCTTCCTTCATAATGCCATTAAATACGAGGGTTGATTAACGAATAGTGAGAAAAACATATAAGTTATTATGCCTCCGCCCCTAATAGGCGGCGGCATTAAGCGATGCAGTTCGAGCGTCCACTTCCGCTACGCCGTTGTACGATGTGCCGTTTAAAGCGACAAAATCATCTTTAGACAGCTGGACTGCTGTTACCACCGACGAAGTGATTAAGCTGATCCATGCATCACCGAACAAAACGTGTCAGCTGGACCCAGTGCCGACTTGGTTGGTGAAAGAAATGCGTGAACTGCTGGCTCCATTTATCACCTTGCTATTCAACAGGTCGCTTGTTACCGGAT
>Ga0049107_10000773_pt1 | contig 10481 bp, 7 predicted proteins | sample WorMetilPIANOSA1_FD_61187 | JGI IMG/M metagenome (GOLD analysis project Ga0049107, IMG submission 61187) | Marine gutless worms symbiont microbial communities from Max Planck institute for Marine Microbiology, Germany - Olavius ilvae PIANOSA.1 | ecosystem: Host-associated > Annelida > Digestive... | reverse complement strand
ATACGTAGGCAAAGGTTGCTGAGTGATGCTCGACGGAATGTCAGACTCTATTCAAGGATCAAGGATCGAAAATCTCCAATCAAGGGAAGTCGACCGTCAGTCCCCCACGGGACTAATTTTCTTAAGACTAAATCTTATGCCACAATTTCTTGCATTTGGTCCTCTTCGACCATGAAATATTCCCAGCGGAAAAACCACCTCTCAAAACCGCTGCGATCGAGCGCTTGCAAGCGGATTTTTCTAACGGGACGGGAGCCTTATTTAGTGGACGAGTGTGCTATATCCTCTGTTCTCGACTTATAGGCCCGATGTACGCGACAGTCAGATGTTAGACAGACAGACATCAGACGCGCATCATCGCTTAATGCCCCTACCCTAGGGGCGGGGGCATGTACAAAAAGCTCAGCTAGCTGACAAACCCGCGCGACGCGTTTGGGCCGGGCCTATACTTAACGATCTTGCCAACAGCCGACTTGTGACATGCATGCATATACCGGTAAAAGAAGTTACGGTATTCACGTTCATACAGGTCCAGTCATCTCCTGTTGCTCTCTAAACGAGCATTAAAGGGTTGGTTGGTTAGGGTTTAACGGCACTTAAGCACAAATAGGCCATATCGTGCCATAGGGAAAGTTAAACTTTGTTAAAAAAAGTTTATCTCTGATAGGTAGTTAAAGATGTGGTGTTTAGAAATGTTGGTTAAGATTGTGTGGGAGCTGAGAATTGGAGTAATGCTTTTCTCTAATATTTTTGTATGCAGAGCATGAAGTTAGGATGTGTTCGACTGTTAAAAGTGATTTACAGTAGTTACAGTTTGGGGGTTGTTCTTTATTAAGTAAAATATAGGAATGAGTTAAATGAGTGTGACCGATTATTTAAAATAACTTGTTCTTTTCTCGAATAAGAGTAGTGTAATGGTAGAAGATGTTGAATCTTAGGAAATATTTTGTAGAGTTTGTTGTTTGGGAAAAAAAGTCCCAAGTAGCTTGCCATTTGGTACGGATGTAGTTCCAAAGAGTAGGGAGAGCATTTGAAGTTCGGAATGGGAATTACTTGTGTGGAGGAAATTGTAGTAACTAGTGCTAATTTGTCTGCTTCTGTGTTACCTTTGATACCAACGTGACTTGGTATCCAACAGAAAATGATATTATAGTGGATACAGAGGATATAAGGAGGATATCTTGAGTAATGGGATTACTTATATTTTTGTGAGAAATTGATTGCAGAGCTGACTTAGAGTCGGAAAATAGGATATGGAGTTTGTGGTTTGTTTTGTGTATATTGGATATTACGGCTGTAAGTTCTGCCGTAAAGATACTTGACATAGTTGGTAAGTTAGTAGAGAATGCTAGTTTTGAGTTGAGGAAAACAGCTGCTGCCGAAACTTATTTGGATAAAGATGCAACATCAAACCACCTTGCAACACAGAACAGCAACCGATCTTTTATTTTTTTCAGTACAAGAACAGCAACCATGACAGGTGATAAAATGCTTATCAAAACTATTACTCTCAGAAACTGCACAAGAACCAAACAGCATCAACAATAACAATAACAGCACAGAGAAACTCAGCTGTCACACATTTCATACTTGTAAACCATCCATTCAAACGTCAAATCCAATTACAACTAACACTAAATCATCAACGACTCCACACTAATCACATACATAGAACACCCTGTCATCCTGAAACCTGGAATGCTGTGTTAACTGTTACAAAATCAACATGTGCATAACAACAGACATGGAGTATCAGCAATGCAAAACTCAGAATTAGCAACTGTGTCAGCTCAGATGTTTAACGTCAACTACCTGATAAACATTAGCAGAAATTTTTTTAGCGAAAAAAGTAATAACAAGAGGTTACAGTTGCATAGGAGAAGCAACTGTAATGTCTGCTTCCCAACTATGCTATCGAAATCATTTAATTAGTTTCAGACACAGATCTTTTAGATATTCAGCCTGATGTTAATATCTTTTGATCAATAATCATTATCATCTACGATTAAGGTTTTTTGTGACTATCAGCAATTACAAATGTTTCATAACTGCTGTATACAATCACACACCATGTCAGTGCTTGGGATGCAGATATAACTAAAATTATAGTAATGGACAAAAAGTCTATATTAAAAACAATGACAGTGACATTAGACTAGTACCTACAACTGTTACGTTGTAGTTGCGCGGCTGAACACCAGAGGCATTTTGACCAGCAAAACGATGACTAAAGACCATAAAACTGTTAACATAACACAACATTATACAACAAACATTTGTAACTGTAATTAATTAATCTGAAGCATGTGAAAATACAAACACAATCTACAATACAATTAAGCAAAAATGAGATCTTGAACCAATATACAGTTACCCGATGTTGGTTTATTAGAAGCTAATGCCTAACAGCAACGGTACAGATGATCCTAGAGCAATGAAAATAAAATTCTAAAAACATGGTTAATTATACATAATGAATGCAAGATGATAAATAAATGTAAAATGACTAAACATAAACACACCATTGAAAATTTCAGTAACCCACATACCCATAAATTGAAAATGACAGCACTGAATGGTAGAGGAGCATTGGCATTCATCCATTCAAAATCATCTATCATCTCACTATTTTGCAGTTATCACCCTTGCCTTAAATAAATGTTGATATTGTAAAGTAGAAAAATGAAGTAACTGAACAGAAAATGGCTATTCTGTCAACAAATCCAAGACGCCAATCAGGAGAAAATGCGTAACATTCATGATCACAGAAACTGTCGTGGCAACAACAAACAAAACAGCTGCATCATCAAGTTCACAATATCAACAGAACAGTTAACTATACAGCTGCAGCAACAGGCACATCAACACCATTACAGGTACTTTATATCATTTAATTTGCATCAATTAACACAAACAGGTTAACAGAAACATCAAGAAACCAATATACAGGTAAGTGAACACCTACAAAAAACATTAGCACCCGTTGAGGAATGTTCTATATGATGAAAGACGTTGAAAAACATCACATGTGTGCAAGTTAAAGGCATCTTCAATATCGCACTTTTCTACACAGGTCAACACAGTGCAGTAATGGCTGAAGATAAGAGAAGAGGATGGCCTCTACAACATGGTAATTGTTAAGATCAAATATACTCAAGTGTTCTAAAAACAGTGGCTATGACTGTTGGCAAAATTAGCAAACGTATTGCATATTGTGAGCAAATAAAAATATGACAATGAAACATATATTGCAGTAATGCAAAAAAATTCAAACCAAGCAACTCAACCGTGACATATATTGTTACAAATGTAACGAACAGATTCATACAGCAAATGCACCTAAATGTCCACAGTTCAATAAAAGCACTTGGATTTGGATGTGAAGATGTAAACTGCCATGACTGCTGCTCAAAAATGACTTCGAGAAAACTAAATAAAATGCGTGTAACAAAATGAAACAAAAAATCTACGAATGCAACTGCAAAATGAGTCCAACCAAATTATAAAAACTGATAATCAATGCACTCTGGAGCTCCTGGAGTTGGTGCGATGTCGTAACGATATATGTAGACACGGAAATCTTTACTGGACACAATAATGTCGCCGTCACCAGCAAGAGCCATATCATAGCAATGTGCATGCTTGACGCGACTTTCCAGAGCACGCAGTAGTGTGCCATCAGTGCTGAAAACAGTCACGTTGAAGTTGTTGTGGTTATCCGCAACTACAACACGGCCAGATCGATCAACTCCTACGCCGATTGGATAATTGGTCACACCAGCACCGCCAATTGTACGCATGAATGCACCAGTGTAGCTGTACACCTGACATGAGCACATCATCTGTATGACTGTGGTTATGGTGCTAATAACAGAAGCAGTAGCATTAACAAACATTCTGAAGCATATAAAATTTCGGGCTGCAACTAAAATTAACAATTTACAATTATATTATTTTCACACATACACACACACTCCATTTTACCAGACAAATCTGGTTTAGCCAGTTGTCCCTTAATTTACAGTCTCCATTTATTACCGGCAAGATGCCGCAAAGTGGCAAACTGCTGGTACTGTGTTTTACTTTCACCCCACAGGGGTGACTCAGCAGGGGCAACTCGTTGCACCGATTCACATGAAATTTGGCATGGCCAAGACGTACGCAGGTCCGCTTGGCTGTGCAAAATTTCATGTCAATCGGTGCTTGGGGGTGGGTACACGGCCCCCAAAGTAGATTTCCACTTTTTGGTAAAGATTTGCCCCTTGGGGGCAAACCCCTACACAGATTTGTAAAAAATGTTATAGGTTTTTATGCGCCCAACTGCCTGTATTAGTGTTTTACATTTGATGTGATTCGCTTAACAGGTTACGGAGTTATTGCAAAGAAACCATGCGTCAGTCATTTACACCGAATTTTTCCATGCACCCTGTAGGAAAAACTATGTGTTGGATCGGAAAATAGTTGCCACCTTTTAGAATGGTCTCAAGCTCCTGAGCTCCTCTACCACCATGCGAAGTTTGGGAGAGATCAATCAACGTGCTCCAACTGTAGGTGCGAAAATATGGTGTTTGTTTTTACCCATGCAACGCTATGCATAAGTAAAGGTATCTCACTTGCTATAGCGCCACTTATAATCCTGGACATTGCCGCCTACCACCAGATGTGCCAGCCCACAACATCCTCCAGCACTGTGTCAACCTCTCGCAGGGCAGATGCCCTGCCCTGACCCCGACTGGAAGCGTCCACCTGGCCGGCCAAGGAACACCTGGATACAACAGGTGGAAGAGGATCACGGGTGCACAATCGACTCGCTGTGGTCATCGGCGCAGGATCGCTCATTGTGGCGGTCGCTATACGGCCCTCGCTGGTCAGGTGCAGCAGTGAGTGAGTAGTTTGATCACCATGCAAAATTTGGCTGTTGTCTCTCATTATTGAGTACATATATGATATGTAGGAGGTCCAAAAAACTGGGGGATGCTGGGACCTCACCCCTTCAGATGGGGGCATGGCTGACCCTCTGGCATCATGTTCCTCCCCCAAATAAGTTAGCAATTATCACACCAAATTTAGTCACTCTAGGTCAAACCACTTGGGGTAGGTAGGATCTCAAAAAATATGAAGCACATTGGGGCCCCGACCCATTGGTATGTGGGCATGGCAGACCCACAAGAAACATGATACTCACCTAATTTGTTACCACACCAAATCTGGCCATTCTACCGGGTGCAAAAAAAAATTTCCCCTCAAGAATTTTGCTAATTTTTCAAGAACTACAGAGAGGTGTGATATATAATTTTACACACTGGTTACTCAATCATTTATACGTAAGTGTGGAAAGTTTCATTACATTATCTACATCATCATCATCATCTGGTGGCATGCTCGAAGAGCATAGCCGTTTCCACGATGCGTCACCAGGAAGGACGATCCGATGCTCGCCGTAATGCAGAGTGAAGTCAAAGGTTGAGTGGTTTGAGATCGCTGTCTATTGTTCGAAGACAGGACTGATGGGGTCGGCCTCTTGGGCGACGCCAATCAACAGGGAGGCGATCGGTGTATGCTCGTGGCGCACGTTGAGTGGTCCTCTGAGGCTGCAGCCCGAGCTATATGCCCAAACAGCTTGAGGCGGCGCTGTTGTATTAGCGAGGAAACCGGGTCAAAAGCATAAAGACGCTGTCTTGACGCTTCTGTCACACTCCATGTGTCCGAGCCATACAGGAGCACCAGAAGAATATAGACATTGTAAAGCCTGAGCTTGGTAACCAGTGATATTGAGGAGCGCCAGATTCCCCGGTCTAGCGATTTCATGCATGTACGGGCCAGCTCAATTTAACACATTATCTACAGAACTGACAAAATTACGCTGCTTTTAGTCATGGCAACTTAACAATTGAAACATTATCAAAACTTTTCTCAACTATTCAAGACATCGCAAATGCCGTAAGTGAGAACACTTTTTGAATAGACACAAATGCTTAGAATGTCTTGTCACCGTTCACACTCTTAAAAAACTACTTGTAAAACTCAGGACAGCTTTATTAATTGGACCTGTGGAAAAATGTCCAATAGCTTCTCCAGTATGATTTTAATTGAGAAACTGTTATGGGCTTTGGATGAAGGTTTCAAAATTAGCTTCGTGCATCACTCCCCATACATGATATCTCAATTCCATTCAAATTTAGAGGCTTTTAGGTGGACACTGTTTCTTTTCAAGCATTTGCGGACAGTTCTCGTGGAGGCATTGTTGAGATACATGTGCAATGTGCCCAGAGCCCCATGCATCTGGTTAAACCTGCCGCTCCATCTGGCAGCAGTCTGTTGCACTCTTCAATGAACTTTGGTCGCAGAAATTAATAAACAACTTGAATTACTGTTTGCAACAACATTAACACTAACATCGCGTCACAGTGATGTCACTGTCGTGAAAAGCTGGCATTAAATTCTGTTGAAATAAATGTGAACTAGTTAACTCAAAATAAATGCTCAAACATCTTCAGGTAGTTTACAGTATATTTCTCATTATTAGCCATAGCACTATATAACTTGGCAAATATATGTTGATATAAACGTCCAATACTCCTGCAGAATATTACAAAATTAACTTGAACTGTTGACGAGTTATTGGCAACAGATTTTAGGGGGATACTTTTTATTGGCGTGCACTGTAGGTCAAACCACATGAGTGTAATTATCAAGATTTGCCAGAAAAATCTAACCCCTCACATCCCCGCTTTTCAAAGTCATTCAATGTCACCGGAACTGATACAGATCGATCAGCTACCATAGCATCCATGGGCCAATCTCATGCCATTTCAAAGACAAACTGCAATTTTGATCGAAAGTCACAAAATTTCCCCACCCCGTATCTTTTAGGCCTACACCCCGCCAAGAAAGTTCTCTAGTTCCCATTGGAATTTTGTAATGGCTATGGTGCTAAAATAGGGTATTGGTGCTGGAAAGATTTGATATGTGCATTTGTTTAGGTGCAATACCAGTGCATGATGGATAGATAGGCAGATCTGCTAAAACATCATTCTCTGCATGCATGGCATACTGACTAGCAATAACAAGTTACAAAAGGAAAAGTAAAAGTACAGTTAGCAAAATGTAACTCATTACAAGTAAAAATATTTACAAAGTAACTAAGTACTGTAATGAAGTACAAATATGTCGTTACTATCCAACCCTGATCAAGGATACCAGGGCTGGATTTTAACAAAGTATTTGTACTTTATTGTGAGCACTTTTACTTGTAATGACTTGCATTTTACTAGCTGTACTTTTATTTTTTTTCTTTCATTATTTTTCTGTTGACTTTTTCACTTTGTAACAAAGTATTTTGTAGAAAGTATTCAAATGTTAGAAGTACCTTTCGAAGTTTGATTTTAACATTATAACGATTATAATGTGGTTGGTGTTTTCACAGTTTCATGGTAAACTGATATATTCTGCTTCCCTACAGTGGAAGTGTACTCAGCACAACACCATGCAGGTAGACTTTGTAGCTTGATGACTGTGGTGAGTGTACTGTACACTGCTCTTTACTTTTGAAGTTGGCATAAACAGACACCAGTTGTCTAAATTTGTACCTCAGTGCCGTTTACTCTGTTTCCATATACATGTACTTCGTTACAATCCTGCCCTGGTATCTATAATCCATAATCTGCATCATTCCCAAAAGTTACTGGTCTTCCTTGAACTGAGTAACCATCCGCCGAGAAAATTGTGGCTAACGTATGTATATAAGTCTGCCAACCTCTGACAAAAATCCACGGTATTTGGGATCCAGGGCCTGGAAAATAATGTGGATCATGCTTGATGCACTCTCTTCATTTCTGTCCCACACAATACTGATCCGGAACACTTCACAGAGATCAGTCCACATTTATCAAGTTACCCTGTTCACAGACACAGACAGACTAAACTAACTGCACAGCCTCTGCAGTCCTGCCCCATACAGGTAATACATAATATCTGGGCTCAATAATCATCAAAGTATGCATTACTTTCAAGACATACCTTAACACAATGTGCACGGTTGTCACTGATGAAGATGTGTTCGTTGTCATCAACAGCCACACCGTTAGGAAACTCTAGCTCACCCATCAAGCTGAAGCGGTTAATGACAGTGCCGGAAGCATCAAAGATCACAACACGCATCACACGGCACTCAACGACAACAATGCGCCCATGCACGTCAACTGCCACACCACGTGGATGCTGTAGAACACGGCCTCCAAATCGACGCAAGAAGTTACCGCACCTGTCAAACACCTGGACCTGATGTGTGGGACTGCGCTCAGTGACAACAATATCACCGGTCGATCGACACACTGCCAGTCGGTTCGGATAGACAAGGTCGCAATCAACCTGTCCACCAACAATCTCGTACTTGAATATACCGGATCCATCGAATACCTCCAGGCGGTGGTTATTTGTATCGGCAATGATGATGTCATTTGTTGCATTTGTCGCAATTCCACTGGGCTCCACAAACTGGCCCGGCCTTGAGCCAAACTCGCCAAACTTGCAATGGTATCCCATCTTCTGACGTTTGATGCTCGGCAGACTCACTACTGGTGGCACAGTTTGCGACAGTCCATCAAGCAGAGTGTCATTCAAGTATGGATTACAGCCATTTACTCTGCTAACAGGTGAAACCGACCATGCCTCGCCAGCTCCAATACTCAACTCTCCATGCTGCTTTTCAACACCAAGTGTGCCCTGCAAAGTGACATATGGCAGTACTCTGTTATTGGCATCAACATTGTTGCCAAAATATAAACCTAAACTGTTCGACCAGCAGTTTGATGGGGCAGATACGCTGCTGTTGGATGCAGCACTTTGATCACCAGTGCTATGTACCGTTGTAAACCTTGGCACTGAACTGGTAAAGTTGGTTACTGGTGTTGATGATGAATCAAACTCTGCAACCTGCTGTGAAGCTAGTGAAGACACAGTAGCTCCATTTTTCACTGACAGCGTAAGGCCACTGTCAGAGTTTCCACCAACACGAAGGTAACCGAGGCAATTCTGCACAGCAGCCTGCATTGAGTGACGATTAGAGACAAACTCAATGTCTGCCACTGCAGGAGAATTGTCAAGAGATTTCGGCTCGTATGACATCAAACTCTGAAGCTTTGCCTGCAGTTTGCCTGAAATTGGTGCAAACACTGACTCATTAACAGCACTTTCCTTATTACCTAAAATGACTGTTTCCACAATATTGGCAAACTCTAGGATGCTGTCAATGTGAGCACGGACATCCAGCAACTTGGTGTTCAGCATCTGCCATTTGCCATTATACAGGGCCTCTAATTCAGCAATGATCTGGGCACGACGTTCACGCAGCAGGTCACAGAAAAATGTGTATGCTGCATCGACATCAATCTTTGCTTTGCTAACTTGCATTCGCAGCTGCACTGTCAGATCCTCAACATGGTGCATCGAAGGCTCTAACTGCTTTACACGCAGCTTAGCTTGCTGCAGCATGAGTTGCACAGATGAATGCAGGTCAGATTCACGTGCCATCAATGTTGGACCTTCTCCAAAGAATATGTGATTGTGTGCTGCACAAACATCGCCAGTGCAAAGACTGCATGCAGCCCGGTTGCAAGTCACACAGAAGCAAAATGCAATCTCCGAGGGATGGTTGGGACACATTGCTCGTGAACCAGGCGATGCATTACTTACTGTAACATCAACAGACTGATGAGTGTGATCCTCAATGGTGGCTGTGCAGCCATGGATATTGTCCTGTGTGGCCAACTCGTTGGAGTGTGCATGGCAAAGAAGGCAGCCATTCTGAAGTGGCCACATTTTCTCCACAGCTTCAACACACGATGAGCAGTAAGCGTGACGGCTCGTTGAGCACAGCGATGTTACAACACAATGTGAGTCAGCATTCTTGCACATTGAACATTTCCCCAGCTGAATAGTTTCTCTAGTTTCTCCACCGGTTGCCATTCTATGTACGAGCAGACAACAGCCGAGCTGCAAAGAACACATCAAATTACATGTACCATATTCCAGACTATTGAAATAATATTCAGATACATATGAATAGTATAACTTAACATCAGTGTAAATTGACATCAGACATTAAAGGTAAATTGCCACGACTTGAAGTACAAAATGTCAATTCAGAAGGTGTAGAGTGCTTACTACAATATATTTCAAAGATGGTCTACCTGTATAAAAATAGACAAATTAAACCAGCTGACTAGCTACCTGAGACCCGCAGTATGCAATACTGACATGGAGTTACACCAATTTAGTCCAAATGTATTTGTAATTACTAATTAGTTTATCAGGACAGGCGTACATCAGATATCACACTGTGCATGCCCCAGCCACTGATCAATTGTGCAAGCTCAGTAGCTTACACCAATGCACAGCCAAAGCTCCCATGCCTGACTAGCAAATGGCAAGCTAGGTGCAGCAAAGCATGTCATTCAAATTCAAACAAGCTGTAGGCGGGC
>Ga0049107_10000772_pt1 | contig 10490 bp, 3 predicted proteins | sample WorMetilPIANOSA1_FD_61187 | JGI IMG/M metagenome (GOLD analysis project Ga0049107, IMG submission 61187) | Marine gutless worms symbiont microbial communities from Max Planck institute for Marine Microbiology, Germany - Olavius ilvae PIANOSA.1 | ecosystem: Host-associated > Annelida > Digestive... | reverse complement strand
GAATGAAAGTGACGTAGGCTATTGGTAAGTTTCTTAGTGCGTGGTGCCGATCACATGCTTAGCGAAAAGTCGCAATGGACCGAAAATGGTACCATGTTTGTTGACCTCGACTGACTGCTAGACGCGTCGAGCCTGTTGTCATCATCAGCTGAGCTTCTTGTTGTGACAAGCATCTTGACAAATAACAGGTCAAAGACTGCTTTTATATCTTTTTGGCTTAATTTGTTGTTTTGTTGTGTGTTTGTCTTCGGCCCTACACAATACCCTGTGTCTCAAAAAATGTGCCAGATTTGGCAAGCTGTGGTTTCTGCAAGCAGCTATATGGGCAAATAACTGGTAAGCAACCATAACAAATGACTAATGAGTGCTCAGGGAAACATCTGGGAAGTGAAGGAGCATCAGCAGCAGCATCATTACAGGCTGGACACTTGGTTGGTATTTAACAGCACTTTCAGCACAAATACGGCATATAGCACACACACACTCCGTTTTAACGGACATTTTCCCAGGTGAACCTGGGTTAGCCGGTTGCCCCCTTAATTCTCCTTCTCCATTTATTCCTGGACTGCGCATCCTTTTTGGACAGACCTAAACTTTCCATGTCATTCTTAACACAATCACACCAGGTCTTTTTCAGACGTCCTCTCTGTCTAATTCCTTCAGCTTCCCACGTTATACAACGTTTGACCCAGTCATTATCATCTTTTCGTTCAACATGTCCAAACCATCTCGACCTACTCTTTTTGATCATCAAACTGACTGGTTCCAATAAGAGTTCTCTGAGTTCTTCACTTTTCTTCCTCTCGTTCAGTTTAAAGGTAAAGGAAGCGGATTTATATAGCGCCTTTATTGAAGTACCTTACACTCAAGGCACTCCGGTATGGATCACACAGTGTTACCTGCAAACTACACCCTACCTGCCTCTATCTCGTAAGCATTCACCAGATGGCGCATCCCAGACTGAGGTTGCGGACATCTAATTGCAGCCTACTACTCATTTATCTACCCGAAACGATGAAAGGCTGAGTTGGCGTGGGTGGCTGGTTACGTAATGAGACAGTTTACCTGCCCGAAGGCAGTCACCCATCCCAGTACTAACCGGGCTCGATGTAGAGCAACTGGTTGATCGAGACCAATGCATTACCGCTACACCAAACCGCCAACCCACAACCTAACCTCACACATCCATCTGATCATACTCATTTCAGTGCGATTCATCTTCAATTCATGCTCTACTTTCATAGGCCAGGTCTCATAGCAGATCTTTATCAAAATACAGTAAGTGTTACTCTTGTCGTATGTTGTTATAATTTTTCTGTTTTTTAGGTTTGTAATGGACTGGGAGTCGAGTTTCTGGTGTTTCGCTTGTGGATCAGCGTGTGGATTGGAGTATTTGTGATAATTGTTGTCATGTTTGAGGGTGCTTTTCTCGTGCGATATTTTACCCGATTCATGCAGGAAATCTTCATAGCACTCATCTCACTAATATTCATCTATGAAACTTTCAAGAAGATATTTGTCGTAAGTGAAAGTTGTTTGGGTTTTTGTTATTCTCCTACCATGTGAAGCAGATGATTGTTAATTCATAAATAGTTATTTGTTAATGTAATCATTGTTTCGACAGACTTATTACTGATTTATTTACCTAGTACATATCACAGTTGGGTGAAAATTTTGATTTTCATTTTTGAGCAGAATCGTATGTAATGCTGTTGTAAATGTTGTAATTTTTATGTGCCTTAGAACTTAGACCTTAGTTGCTCCTGTCCCGTAAGGGACATTGGGTGAGGAGATTCCTCTATCAGTTACGGTCACTGGCTAGTCTCTTTGCCTCCTCCAGGTTATCTTCAGTTCTTGAAGATCCTCTAGCAGGGCTATGCAAAAACTGCTCAGCTACTTTTCACAAAATTCAGTGGAAAGGTGGCGCATGGGCCACGGAAGAAACGATTGGATTTTGCTGGTAATCTGGATCATGTTATGTTAAGGTTACGATTAGGTGGAGCTGATTCATACCCCACAGCATTATGTATGTTTTACCCAGCATTTGGTTCAGAGTAACAATTTTTCAGGATCGGATGCCGTAGTGGAGGTATGTGCTCTACTGAGTGCTATTGTAGTTAGTTAGTGAAGACATTTATATCTGGCACCACAATCACTAACAGTCACAGCAGCGCCAGTCGATAATTGCTAATGTTCAAACAAGTATGTCTTCAGATGTTGCTTGAACCCCGCCAATGATCTGTCAGGTGCTCGCAGAGCAGCTGGTAAACTCTTTCAGACGGTCGCCGGTCAGCCCATTGACGGCAAAGCTCCGCTGGCCTATTGTAGTTGTGTATTTGTTTCGTGATCTTAAACAGAACATGAATGCATTGTTGTAGGTTTTTGCCGCAAATCCTCTGATAGGGATTTATCCAATTCCAGATAATCATTCTTGTGTTGACAACAGCAGCATCCCGCTTGACAATTCCTCATCTGTACACTTTGTGACGGCTCCGGTGAATGACTCAATAGGGAATGATACAACAGATTCAACATGTGTGTCATTTGACGATCATATTCCAAGGCCGAACACTGCACTGCTGTCCTTGATCCTTACCTTGACGACGTTTCTTCTTGCACTTGCACTGAAAGAATTCCGCAATAGTCACTTTCTTGGCCGCAATGTAAGTGTACTCTGTGTAAGCCGTAAAGCTGAGTTGTTTGAAGTTAGAGAGTGAGTTGATATTCACATGCTGCATCAGTAGTGCACCTCCCTTTTAGCAACCCCAAACAGATAGGTTTTAAGCAGTTGTAACTTGTAATGCCATTGAGCAACAATAGCAACACTCGTTTTAACAGCTACACATTTGAGGACAACTTGAGTATGCTGGTACCAGAATGACAAACGATCCTGGATTTTGCTGCAGCAAAAGGTGATAGAAATGACGGTTTGGACAACTAGAACTTGAAGCCATTGAAAGCTGCAGTCAAATTACCATGTACCAGCACAGCTTTTACAGGCCAAATGCCATTCGGTTGCACTGAAGGCATGGTGTATCAATGTAGAAGGTAAATTGAATGTTTTTTTTTTGTATACTGTAGTCAATCATATCCATCTGCAGCAATGCTGGATGACTCGATACCTGGCTGCATATTAGATTGTGATATATGTAAGAAAGTTGTGATACAGTTTTATTTGAATCTGATCAAGTTACTAGAAATCATTTTCCTGCATTTCCATTAATGATACTGATAGAAGTGACGATTTGGACAACTAGAACTATCTGTAGTGCATATTTGCCAGGCCACAAATGCACTGTCAGCCTACAGTATCAAACTGAAACAATTTCAGTTTGTTCATAAAATGTCTGTCGAGATGTCACATGTCCATAGCGCTGGTGATGTTCAGATGCAAACACTAATGTAGCGTGCAGAAAAGACTAAAATGTACATAATTGTTGCATGTGGCTAACACACTGAAGTGCTGCCAAATAGATAAATAAAGATTTAAAAAATGCCATGTTGGAAACATGCCAATAAAATATGAAGATACACATGTGCATTTATGCTTTTATTGTGCAACTGCCTACACTTCAGTGGTGATATTTTGCTATATAGGGCACACCAATAAAAAGTATCCCCTACAATCTCTTGCCGATAACTCGTCAGCACTTTTGTTAATTTTTTAATATTTTGCAGGAGTATTGAACGTTTTTATCAACATCTGCCAAGTAATAATTTGCTACATCTAATAATGAGAAAGATATTGTAAATTAAATGCAGCTACCTGAAGATTTTTGAGCACTTAGTTTGGAGTTAACTAATTCTCATTTATTTCAACAAAATTTAATGCCTGCGTTACATGACAATGACATCACTGTGACGTAATGTTAGTGTTAATGTTGTTGCAAACAGTAATTGAAGTTGTTTATTAATTTCTGCTCTCAAAATTCATTGAAGAGTGTAACTGACTGCTGCCAGACGGAACGACAGATTCAACAAGATGCATGGGGCTCTGCGCACAGTGCATGCCATGAGAACTGTCCACACCACAGGTGCTTGAAAAGGAACTATAGCCACCTAATAACTCCAAATTTGAATTGAATGGAGATATCATGTCTGGGGAGCGACGCACGAAGCTATTTTGAAACCTTCATTCGAAGCCAGAACAGTTTCTGAATTAAAAATCGCAATGGAGAACGTATGGAACAATTTTTGCAGGTCCAATTAACAAAGCTGTCTTGAGTTTTACAAGTAGTTTGACAAGAGTGCGTGAACGGTGACAGAAGACATTCTAAGCATTTATCTCTAATCAACAAAGTGTTCACACTTACGGCATTTGCGATGTCCTGAATAGTTAAGACAATTTTTGATAACATCTCAACTGCTAAGTTGCCATGACTAAAAGCAGCATAATTTTGTCAATTCTGTAGATAATGTAATGAAACTTTCCCACATTTATGGATAATTGAATGGGTAACCAGTGTGTAACATTTTATATCATATCTATAGTTCTTGAAAATTAGCTAAATTCTTTAGGGGGATATTCTTTTTGGCACGTCCGGTAGATGCAAACTACATAATATATTTGAAAGTTGTATAAGAGTTAATATTTTTCAGGTACGGCGCGCGATCGGTGACTTCGGAGTTCCGATATCAATCATAGTGATGGCACTTGTGGCTTATTTAATTCCATATACTTATATCCAGGTGATATATGTATACGTATGATTGCATAAGTGTTGTATCTGTGTATTTGTATGCTAAGGTTTTCACGTTGAACAATTTCTGTCTGCAGAGGATATGTTGCCATTTTTCACTTACTTATTTAATGCAGATAGGCATTCTGTCACCTGTTGGCACTTGGCACAGCAGAATTCTACTTCGACATGCATACATCAAATATGCTTTTCATTTCTATTTCCTTAGCCTTTCATGTAGTTGACTATAGTGCTGTTACGTTAGTGTCCCTTATGTCCATACACAACACGTTATGCTCAACCACTTTGCTTAACATATGATGCTAATATGCATCATGAGTTAGTGGAATAGTAGGTAGTGAAATCGATGCCAACATTGTAGTACAGGCAGATTGCTAGTTTATCTCACGTTTTGTTACATTCTGTCTTGTGGCTTGGTAGCCAAATGGTTATACCAAAAGCACTGTAATTCAGATGTTTAAATGTCATGATTTTTAGAGTTTATGTAGATCATCAAGGCAAGGCATTTCGATACAATACGTCAGTGTTGGCCGAATGATAGTTGATCATGTATTGTCAGCTGTTATTGGCTCATCCAAGATGCCATGGAAAGAGCAATACATTGAACTTGTTATTGTTGTTTGCTCTTAGAAACTTGATGTACCTGATGGAGTGTCACCAACAGCGCCACTCAAAAGAGACTGGTTTATAAGTCCGATTGGTTTGTCGCAGCCTCTCCCAGTTTGGATCGTATTTGCTGCCATAGTGCCTGCCATCCTCATATTCATTCTGCTGTTCATGGAAACTCAGATCACTAGGTAAATTAGTGGCTGTTTGGTATTCGGTGTGTGGTTATGTACATTTTACATACTAACAGAAGTGGGTTAAATATTTGCATGATGGTGTTTAAATGGTGGAAGATGCAATACCAATACTCGCCGACTTTGTCCACTTTCATGAATTTGCGTTGATGGTACCGCCACCTGGCAGCTGGTGTGAAGTACTAAGTTGCAACAAAATAAAAGTACTTCATTTTTAGAAACGTGTTTATTTCGAAAGCATATGACAGAAACAGATTAATGATTGAATTAATTAATTCATGATTGGAGTTTCGAATAGAACTTCACACCAACTAACAGATGTCACCACATTAAGTAAAACCAGTGGTACTATGCTGATTACAACACGGAGGCTGGGAAGTTGGCAGAGTTAGCTATGTTATGTATCCAATATATTTGATGCTGCGATAACTTGCATTGGCTTGAACTTACGTGACATGTATGATAATGTTATAGTCACGTAAGAGTAAATTATAAGACTGCATGTGAAATAGATAATTCACTGATAACTGAAGAAATGAAATGTAATTTAACCTAATGTGATGCTGTAAGAAATTTACATAGTGCAAATTAACTATGGCTGCAAACGATATGGATGGAATGCTTTTCATTGTGACGGGTCAGTATAAAAATATCGCTAAAGACTGCTGCATATTGTATGTGGATCTATTGCAAGCACAACTCTGTGATCACTGTAGATCTCCATTAAACATTCAAACACATCCTAACTTCATGTTCTGCATACAAAAGTATTAGATAAAAATATTATCAGCAGTCGCAGCTCTTGCACATTTTACTCAACATTTCTAAATGACATGTATTTAACTACCTATCCAAAATAAACATCTTCAGTAAACTTTAACTTACTTCATGGCACATGGCCTGTTTATGCTGAAAGTGCTGTAAAACTCCAACCAACCAATCTTGGTTCTGTGTCAGCATAGCTGGTCCTTTTGACATGCAGGTAACTCTTTGATTTTCATGCTACATGCTACAATGCATTTCATATTTCCTAGTAATTGCCATGTGTATTCTGTCTTGGTTTTAATGGCCATTTTTCCTGGTGAACTTTTATCGGAGCTAAGGATGTATTAGCCCTGTGCGGGCTCCGGGGTTGTAAGAATTGACCTGCTCCGTTTCCTGGCTGGATGTCGTACAAAGCGACTAAACCAGGTCTGGTTTCTGTTTTATATCTTAGCATGCGTTATACTGTATTGTTGTTTGTTAGGGCCCCTTTTTATGTATCGTTAGTTTTCGTTGCTATGTGTTCTGTCTTTTGGTCGTTCTGGTTAAGTTATCAGTACTTGCCAAGTGATTGGCTAGAAAGACTCCTCTGAAGAAACCTAATCGTGGCAAGGGGATCGTCTCCAGAAAGCCCATGCAGAAGAGTGCGTATGATTTTCTTGGTATATTGTATTGCTTCATTGTTTTATTATGCATTTGTGTTGTCTCCTGCCCTACATGATATATTTTCCTACTTTTATGGCTCAATATAGACTATTTGTGCTTAAAATGCCGTTAAACCCCAAGCAAACAAACAAACAGTAAGAATGTATTGTTTAGTTGTATGCAATAACTCATATACTTTTACTCCTTCAGTGCTTTGACACTGTTGATTGGGTGACAGGAAGGGCTACTGACCTGTAGTCCCCAAAGACCTGTTAATCTATCTGTGGAAAATAGGCCAGCCCTAAAGGTAGTAGTAGAAGTAGTAGTTGTTGCTATTGCAGTTGTTGTTGTGCTGTTGTGGTTGTTGCCATTGTGGTCGTTATACAGTTTCTTCTGCGTTGTTTTTTAGCACTATTATTAACAAGAAAGATCGCATGCTAAAGAAAGGCTCGGGGTACCACCTGGACATGCTGGTAATTGGTTTGCTGACGCTTGTTGCTGGATTCATGGGAGCTCCATTTCTGGTAGCAGCAACGGTGCGGTCGGTTGCGCATGTGTCTTCCCTCAGCGTCTTCTCACGGACTCATGCACCAGGAGAGAAGCCACAACTGGTGCGGATGTATGAGCAGCGACTAACGGCGCTTGCAGTCCACATATTGATTGGCAAGTTGCAGTTGTTTCATATTAAAAATTCATCAAAACGCAACCAATTATTCTTACTTTGTTGACGTTTTGGTCTCTATCAGAGACCTTCATCAGAAGAAGAAGCTGGTACTAGTTCTTCTGGTTCTTGACACAACACGAACTTGATGTGCCAAGAAAGCAGACTGTGTTGATAGCTGCCTTCATTGCAGTTCCTGGTTGTGGACCTTCCTTGCGGATGAGTATATCCTCCTTGATCGACCTGGTAAGACGGTCTGGCTCTCTGTCAATCACTGTCACCTTGGACCAGTTGATCATGTGATTCTCCTGGTTTGCGCGGTCGGTTAAAGTGGATGTGTTGATCTCTGCTAAGCTGGCAGTGTGATGACTTCTTGTGAATGCCCGTTTGGTCTTTGATTCACATTCTGTCTTGTGTTCTTGAAGTCCAACACCAAGTTTTCTTCCTGTTTCCCCTAAGTAAATCTTGTCGCAGTTAGCACAAGGAACCTTGTAGACACATTCTGTAATATCTTCTTTATCTGGTTTGTCTTTGGGATGTACCTATGTGCCCTTTAGAGTTTTCCATGGTCTCATTGCAACATGCACGTTATATTTCCTCATGGTTCTTGCAACGGCCTCTGATACAATGTTCTACATATGGAGTCACTAGCGAGGGGCATTTAACTGACGTATGCTGCTTAAATTTCTTCTTTTTCGCCGTTATCACCAACCAAATGAATCTGTTTACTGATATAAAGTTGCAGTTGTTGTTTACTTACTTAACTGTCGTTTAACATTATGATTTATTTGAGACCTGTTGACGTCATGCACTCACTCGTTATAACGAGAGTTTAGAAGTGCCAACCACATGTAAAATAGAACTTCCTGCTGCATGATAGCAATTTTGGTCGAATGCTGTCTTTAATGCCAACAGTGACTCATATTGGTTACCACTGCGACTTGAACCAAGGTTTGCTGGATGAAAATTCAGCACCTTAAGACACAGAGCCATGGTTGCTGCTAGAATTGTGGTCATTTATGTGTGGCTAACCAAACTGATGCATTGTGAAGGCCTAAAAATAATATGCTCAATGTTTGGTTTTCGTCAGCTTAGCTGTGTGGCTGAAATGTAAAGGCTCGCAGTTTACCTTATTTTCTCTCCATTCTGTGTAGTCAAACCACGGGAAATGAAAAAGTGCTCGGAGAGATGCAAACACTGCACTGGCTGTAGTACGGAGGAACCAAAAATTTTCACCCTGCCGCAGACCCCTTCCTGGGGGTGCGGGACAGCCAAAATTTAATCAGCTGGAGATGGTCACTACCTTTACCTACAAACCCAGTTTGGTGAGGATCGATGCACGCAATTTAGAGTTATCGTGGTAACAGACCCACAAACACACAGATGGGACCGATTACAATGCACTGTGCCACAGCTTCGCTAATGTGTAGTGTAATAATTTACTGAGTACAGCATTTGCATTACTTAATGATGTCTGTGGTCCAGCAGTGGCATTGAGAGGCTTTACTCAAGAACAATAGAGATTTCACTGCTTCTCTTTGGTTTCTGCCATGTGAGTAGCACATGTGAGTTTAAGAAATTATGGCACTTTGTGAATTGCTTTTATGTTACATTAGAAACCCATCCAGCATTCCCCAGTTAATTCATAGGAAACATTTTGGGAAACCAATGTGATATATGATGAATATGGAAAATGCGCAAAAGGAAATGGACAATTTTCATGCCCTGTGTGTGCTCTGGGGTTGAAAGAATAGACGCAATCCATTTCCTGGTGAGATATGAAAGACAACTAATCCAGGCTCTGTATGTCACCTGTCTTATCCTAGCTTTCTTTTGAGTGTTTTTTTTTCTTAGGAAACCTCTAACAAGTCGCGGATCTTCAGATCAACCAGGCTGAAGAGTGTGTATGTATTGTTGGTACTACTGTCTCTTTGTTCCTTGCCCCGAAATGACATAGTTGAAACGTCCGTGGCATGATATAGCTCATTTTTGCTGAAAGTGCCATTAAACAATAACGTACCTGACCTTTTTCACATGAAATGCAGGTGTATCGGTCCTGATGGGTCCACTGTTGCGTCAAGTGCCGCTGGCAGTGTTGTTTGGAGTTTTCCTGTACATGGGTGTTGCGTCGATGTCAGGCGTACAGCTTCTTCACCGAGTCAAGCTTATGTTTATGCCTGTTAAACATCATCCAGATGATGTCGGCTACGTCCGAAGGGTCAGCTTGCCACTTTTTCCTTATGAACATGTTGGCATTTTTTCTGGTTAATGTCACTTTGTTGTTGCACTAGCCCCAATTGCCGACGTCCAGGCGGGCTGCTTTTGAGCGTGTAAGGTTGCTGATATTATAGGTAACAAACATAGTAACAGATAGCATTACTTATTTTCAGTTTCAAATCCCTCATCTTGTTTGCTTTTATACAGTGGTTGATTAAAGTTAAGTGACTTCCGATTATCAATTTGAAAATTTTGTCAAAGAATTACCGGTACTTCTAATCATACAGTTAATGCGAACAAATTAGGTACCCATGCACTCCCGGAAATGTGCTGATTCAGAATATAAATTACTTGTGGGGGTAAACTGGAAGGCTACAGAGTTTATCGGTAATAAACACACTCACTCACTCACTCACATACTGAGCTTTATATATTAGTATAGATTGTAGGCCTCAGCGCTAGGCGGTAAAACGTCTTCCCCGTATGGTAAGGTAAGGTAAGTATAGATTGTTAAATCACTCTCTAACTAAACTAGGATGCCTCTGCTTGATAATCCATCTCTGATTGGTGAGGTTCATTTATTTGCAGAGTTGTAAAAGATACTTTTTTTGAAGTATTTAAATACAAAATACAAAATACTTTTAAGAAATGTATTTGAAATACTTTTATCAAATACTTCTACCTTGTGGTCTAAAATACAAAATA
>Ga0049107_10000771_pt1 | contig 10492 bp, 8 predicted proteins | sample WorMetilPIANOSA1_FD_61187 | JGI IMG/M metagenome (GOLD analysis project Ga0049107, IMG submission 61187) | Marine gutless worms symbiont microbial communities from Max Planck institute for Marine Microbiology, Germany - Olavius ilvae PIANOSA.1 | ecosystem: Host-associated > Annelida > Digestive... | reverse complement strand
CACACGGGAGACATTTTGAACATTTGTTGTGAGCTTGTGTAACACAAACTTGCGTTGAAAGCCAATACGTGCGAATAAATTATTGCTGAACTTTGTTTATTAAAATAACAAAAAGCTGCTGCTTACGGATAAATCTATGAATTTTCAGGTTCAACGATAAAGGGTCGGTACTGACGATCGACCACATTTTCAGCAGCTTGAGTGAATTTTTGGGATAAATAAGGGTTAGATATAAATTGTGTATTTGCTCATAACAGGCAAAGCACACCTCTTTAATCGCTTATAGTGTTTTACTGGCTTTACTAAGTTCCCTGTGACTTTAACTGTCGATGTTAACCTGTTGCTGATGTGCGTGTGGTTCTCAAGACTGCATGTTTCAAGTTATCACTGAGCGACTCACTTTGCCAGACGTCGCCACGCGCCGAACAGCATGCGATTGTGTTGTCTATAGCAGCGTCTGCTATACCTAATGTGCACCAGCTGTTCGTTTACATCCACTCGGACGGGCTGGCTACGCTGTACGCTCAGTATCGACTGGACTGGTCCGTTTTGCCTACACAGTGAGCTCACCAGGACTTGGAAAATACCAACAGTCTAATATACTAGAAAGCTTTTCGTTAAAACGCATAGCTTCGACAACGGTAGAGTACTGCCTGGAGGGGAGTACTCAAAATCATGTCCGTGTGATGTCGACTTTGAAAATTTGTTTGAAATCCGTGCAAAATTTTTGAGTTGCGCACAGCCAAATGCATGAAGGAAAAGAACTAACTGCAATCAAAATGTATCCTAGAAGAGTACTTGTTAGAGCGGATAGCTCTGACAGGGTCATTCCACTTCTGAATGACGCTATGTCGTCCTACAATTCGCAAACTGCTAAATCAACTTCGTTCACAACGCAACCTCAGTGGGCGCAGTAATGCAACTTGGCTACCGTGGAATCACCCTGTCAAGGCTATCCGCTCTAACAAGTACTCTTCTAGGATATGTTTTGATTGCAGTTAGTTGCAACTGAGGTTGCGCTGTGAACGAAGATGATTTAGCAGTTTGCAACATGACGTGTACGAGTTGTAGGACGACATAGTCGGTACATTCAAAAGTAACATCGGCAGATTCTTAGTAACATCATCGCCTACCGGGAGCTGAATATCATGATCGTATGAACTATAAGGAAGTGCTACGTGGCTGTTTCGCCACGGCGTTGACTGAGTAGACAGTGAAATCAAGTCATTTTATCAGCGGCCTTTACATTACCCCGTTCCAGCTCACTGGACGCATTCGTTATTTATACTCAGTAGGAAAAATAAATTAAGCGTTGGAGCCACCAGAATTTAGCCTAGTTGAGTGTTCTAAAATACATACATTGAAGGTTTGGTAGGCACAATCTAAGGTCCTGAGATCGGGCCTACAATAATGGTCGCTGTACACAGTGCATGAAGAATACTTTACTCACCGCGAAAAGTGAGCTGTAAAGGCGGGTCAAGTACAAGGACCTGTCCTACAGACGACGACGTCACAGACCGACCCATTCTCATCCAGTCCACACCGATAGATAACGTGTCAGTGTTGCTGTGGATTTGAATTCGATATCACCGACAAAATGATGTCTGAACAGTCGACTGCGATCTCTTAACCGCACGAACAACAAATACAAATTTCAGATATTTACGGCCCAGACGACGAAGAGCGTACAGAGAAAATGAATAATGTGCAATAGCGTAGTCTGTTACTAATAGGCAGCTCTACTCTAACGCACAAAGTAAAGTACATAATAGGGCCTATGTCAGTGCACATGTCAATATGTAACAAAAATATTAGTAGTGAGATGAAATCGCACTCGCAGTCCTTTCACTTCATTTTGTGGACCGTGCTCTCGTGCTTGTCAGTGCACAGGCAGCTATAAATGATAAATTACTTTAAACTGTCGCCGATTTAAAGGATTTATTATAGACATTACATTGTGGACAGTTTTGTGCTTGACCGATTTTTATATCACTAATTGGAAAGTCGGTAGTATAAAATAAACGTGACGCATGCACGTTTTCGGGAATCGAGATTTGACGAGATTTGGCATGACAGTTTTGAGATTTGAGGTTAAAGATTGGGGTTGGAATTACGGATTTGCGGCTGGAGACAGCAATATTTATTGTCAAAAACTTGAGATTTTGCATATGGAATTTGATTCGGGATTTGCCTACCAGTGGTTTGATGAAGCCCGACGAAGGAAAAGCCATTTCTCATTCGAGGCATTTGCGATCATTCACTATATAATTTCATGATTTACCGGCCGGTACATGTTTTTACTCAGAGGCCGAAAATCAGCATTTTCCCCCCGCAGGGGCGACTCGTTGTACCGATTCACGTGAAATTTGGCGTTGCCGAAGCACGTGGGTCCGCTTGGCCGAACGAAATTTCACCTCAATCGGTGCACGGTACACGGTCCAAAACGTGATAAAGATTGACCTATTTCTATACACGCTGGGGGATTTTATGCGCCCAACTATTCTGCACAAGCGTTTTAAATTTGATGCGATTCGCTTCACAGGTCACAGAGTTATTACTGAGAAACCGCGCGTCAGTTATTTACGCCGAATTTTTCCGTTCACCAAGTAAGAAAAACTATGTGTCGGATCGAAAAGCGAATGGCATCTTTTAGAATGGTTTCGATCGACGTCTTCTACCACCATGCAAAGTTTGGGGAATATCGAACAACGCGCGCCGGCTGTAGGTGCGAATATAATGATATTTGTACGTTTCTATTTCTGTCTGTCACTGAGAGGGTGGCGCGCCGTTCGTTCGAGGGGGACATATTTGAACACGTGTTGTGTCAAGGTTTACAGGCCGCTTTTCATGCAGTTATCGTCGTTTTTTCAGACCGGAGTGCTCTTTCAAAAGGACCAGAAAATGCTCATCTCCTTTGCCAGGTGGCGCCATAGTATTCGCGAAATTGCGGGCAAAAATTGCATCTAAAACAGCAAAAATCATTAACGGTGATATTACTTTAGCAGCACTTTCCCACTGTGAACGTGCTTCTAAAGTAAAATCTCCGTTCATTATTTTTACTGTTTCGATGTGTTATTTCGCCGTTATAAGTTGTAGATAAATATAGTTTTTTATATTGATATTTGCTGTTTTACTACCGCGGTTCAAATATCGACTGCCGATAAGGATGCGTAGTGTGGTTAGGTAATGGTGAATAATTAGTTTCACTCATTAGCAGTGGCGTCATTAGAATTTTGTGCCAGGGGACACAGGTTTGGTAAAAAGACCGAAACTAATAAATGTATACCGTACCAACCGGGGCAGCACTCTATACTCTGGAGTATGCATTGTTGCATTAGGCCTGTGTGTCATTAACGTACCAAAACGAAGCAGTTTAAAAATTACTGATACCGGGTATTGGAAAGAAGCTCAGCTTGATGCTGATGCTGACAAACCCGCGCGACGCGTTTAGCGGTCAGTCAATGTCAGCAAAAATGGCGCCATTCGATATGTTAGGTATGGCTTCTTGTCTGTAACTAATAAACTGGTCTTGTGCTATAGTAGCTTTGTTCTTAAGACGCACTATTTTTTTAGACATTCGACTGCACAAATGCCGTAGCCTTGAAAACAGAGCTAGGGGTCTGTCGAGGTCGTTGGAAGTGTCACCGTTCGATAGAGCGCGTATATTCAATGTCGTAAAATATCGCGACCTTGAAATCCCGGTCAAGAGTCAATCAAGATCATTGAAGGTGGTACCATTCCATCGATTGAGTACTATTAGTAACTTGAGTTTTTGAGATATTCGACTTGTAAGTAAACCCAGGTTAGGGGTCACTCAAGGTCATCGGAACCGTCACGTATCGATCCGCTAGCTATGACTTCCTATTAACGTTCCATGGCAACTATGGGCCTATCTTGTATCGTTTCCGAGATAGACGGCGATTTCAGTCGAAAATCGCAAATTTTCCCCACCTCGTGTATTTTGCGCCCCAGCCGAATGGGTTCCCTTGGAATTGAGTATCGGCGCTTGGGGTCAGAAAACTAGAATCATGGGGCAACCGGGCCGAGAAATATATCTTTGACGATATCTTCAGCCGTCTGGATACAATGCACGAACGTGATGGACACCGGACGACATCAAAGACCGCGCTATGACGCATGGCGTCGCGCGGTAAAAACAACATTAACTTTTGCACACGCAACATTACGATTACGGTATCATTCCAAAGTAAACACGGCTGAACAAATAGTGCTGATTTGGAGTTTAGCATAATACCAAACCAAACCAGACAACTTGTTTCAACGTAAGGGAAAAAATTCTCAAACGCCAAGGGGGCACGTGCCCACTAGCTGGCGACGCCATTGCTCATCAGTTTGTGGGCAAGAGACAAGGATACGGTTAGTGTTAGTGTTAGTTACCTATACATAACGAAGTTAAACATTTCTACCGGGTACAGATCTCTAATTATCCTTGTAGAACAATCAACATAGGAAGACATTGCCAATTAACTCAGAGCTCCCACCAGAACTGACATATACTCACTCACAAACAAAAAATCGGTCCGGTATTTTGGCCATGTGACCTGTGTCAGTGTGATTCTGCTTCTTCATACCAAACTTCACGTTAATCGGATAATAAATAGCTGAGATATAGACAAAAAGATTGTCCGCCACTTTGAATCTGCAAAATTTTGATACTTTGGAACTAAAATTTGCATCTGCACACCAATTTCATTGAAATCCGATGATTCCCCGCTAAGATATAGCGATAAAACCATTTTCAAAAGGTGGCCGTCCGCCATCATGAATTTTTGAAAACTGCTGTGTTGATCAAGTGGCCTGCGTCTGATTATGATTCTACTTCTACCTATCAAATTTTGCGTTAATCGGACAATAAATCGTAGAGATATAGCCAAAAGACGATTTTCAATGTGGCGTCCCCATATTGCATTAGATATGACGTCATCATATTGCATCCGGAAATAGTGTGTTACGTTCTTAACAGTGTGTTAAATTTTCAGGTCCATTGGTTTTGTAGTTTCTGATAACTTAGACTTTCATGTTTCAGCATTTTGGCTTGAATTTGTCATTTGAAATTTTGTAGTAAATAGGGTCAAATGTTAAAATTAAATATTCTAAACCCAAAAAGGCACATCCTTGCGTAAATCCACGCGTTTAAACCATTTTGCGTCAAAATCGGTAAAAGGTATGCGCATGCGTGAAAAAAATAAACAAGCTGTGCGGGAGGGCGGGAGGGAATATGTACCACCCATTACTAGTGATCTTTTTACCTTTATGATTACCTTTTGATCTTGAAAGTGGTGACTGAGACACGTGTGACATGGTCTACCTCTGTGCCGATGTTAGTTTTCCTAGACCCTTCTGTTCTCGACTTTAGGCCCGATGTACGCGACAGACAGACGTCAGCCAGACAGACTTCAGACGCACACAATCGCTTAATGGACCCTACACTAGGGGCGAGGCATAATAAATAAAAATTCACAAGAAACTGGCATTTCACCTATTTGCCCAGAAGTCAACCGTGAACATATTTTTACCAACATGGAACATACGTTCCTCTTGTGGACATAATCAACCTCCGATTCAATGTTTTTATCCATTGACTATGTGCGCGTTATAAATTGTTTTTATGATTATGATTATGATTATGATCAACTGTGACAAATTTTGTGACAATCTGTTCAATTCTTTAGATTTTTACAGTAGGTTAAAGTTCCTTTTTTTCCATAGGAAACTGACGTCGCCGTTGATCACCGTTCATGTTTCAGATGTTTCACTTTCTGCATGTCGCAGTTAGCACGTGTATAAACTTTAGTTTTGTACATTTATATTATCTAATTGTCCGTAAACAATTAACAAAATAACGGAGAGGTCGACCGGGGATGAATGTGCCGACCGGTCAAGCTTGAGACACTGTTGCCCAATGTGCTATGTGACACTGGAGGAATACTAAGTCGAGGTTTCCGAAAACAGGTAGTTTTTTTTAGAACTCTGATGCTGAACTCCGTATAGCTAATTTCTGAACTTCAAATCTTGTTTAGTTGTGTAGCTACAACTAAATGCAAAGTTTTCAGCTTCTCTTTGCGATAATACAATTCAGCTTCTTTTCTTGTTTTCTTAATTGAATTGAGACACAAAGTTCGAGATATTTCTATTTCACAACCTCGTTTTGCTGCTTATTTTTGTCTTCTTGTTATAAATTTTCCATAACCACCATCATAATAATGTCACGTTTATGAGCAGAATGTGAAAGTGGCTTTTAAACAAATTTCGCGTGAGAATCTTGACTCTCCCAACACTTTTCTTTCCTTGTCACCCCTAATGCTTCGATCACTTCACAGTTCACAATATTAACGTAGGAGGAGCAACTGATATAGTCTTGTTAACATGCTGCAACAGATAAATTAATATATCACTAACACACTAATTATCACATAATGTATATCCCCAGAGCCATGCGTTACACACGCAGGCATGTACGCGTGCGCGCACACACGGAGCGAGAGAGACATACTGACCTAGAATGAAAATCAACTCTGACAGTGCGGTTAAGTTTGAAAGGTTAACGCAACATAACAATACACTACAGATGTTGTACATTGTTATAAGAATCGGTATTACAAATGCATTGTAAACGTAAGTCTGGTAAAGTATAACATGCGCAGTTCGTATGCGCTTCCCAGAAACTTCTTAATTTGTTATCGTAGTTTACGGCTACTATGCAACTAACGTCTCTTACATTGCAGATTGTCCGCCAGATGCACGGTGAGTTTCATATCTGCTCCACGCAGCTCTCTGTATATCTTCGTCCACATCGACTGCACAACGAAACGATGCCGAACACCTTCCCGTTCCCTCTCTCAGTTGCTCGCTGCGGGGCACCGGCTCCTGCCGACTCCCAATTTCCTCAGCAGCTGCTTTCTATCGCAGACGGGCTGGAGTTGCACAGTAGCAAGAAATAATATTATTGAAATACCGCGTGCGACACCGTAATACCAAAAACAATGTTCCACGTTTGACAATTTAATGCATAGAACTAAATAGGTAAAAGCAAGGTGTAGGATCTGTCCAAGCCTGTGGTGCTCAGGCAGTCACCCAACAGAGCCAATGCTCCAAGACCATGAATACGCGGCCAGTGCGTGTTGCACGGCGTGCCTGCTTGTCTCCTAGCTGTAGCCAGTCACACAAGCAGCAAGGTGCGAGAACCATATCTAAGGTTTCTACGCAGTGGAGTCCAGGCCGGAAATCGAACTCGCATGCCTCAGCCACGTCACTCAATGAAACTTGAGATACTGCTAAAAACGTTTTCGCCATTTTCTTTGTTTTGCGAATTTACTGCATTAAGAAAATGAATTTATAGAAATCACAGGCAGTCGAGGATAATGTCGTCAGAGGAGTCATTAACATTACCATCATGTCAACTCGCACGCCTCAGCTACGCCACTCCATGAAACTTGAGATACTGCAAAAAATCTGTCGCCATTTTCGTGGTTTTGCGAAATTACTTGCATTAAGATAACGCAATGCAAGGCATTGCGTTATCTTAATGCAATTGTTGGCAAGTATAATCAATATATGTGACGCTAGAGAAATATTGAAGTATTTTTTTTTGCAAAGCGGTATACGGCGCATCACCAATGCGAACGTGCTCGAAAGGCATGAGAACGAGATGTATTTATGAACGAGTAAGCGAGCGGCTCTGACTAAGATAAAGCACGATGCGAGTGCAACAAATTAGCTTTTGTGAATTTGAGGTGAGCGATGGTGACACAGGATACTGAGGACGCTTATTGACATTATTGCAATATTTCGTTTGTTGCATTAGTCAAAGTGGCCCTGGATCTATTAGGCACGGGGGACACGTGCCCGTCCACTTTGCGAAATAGCTAGGGAGGGAGGGAAACAGAAGGGCATCAGTTGAAAAAAGTCACGCATCAAGGAAACACTTCTTGATAAAAAAATACACACTAGCCACGGCTGAATGTAGTTGGGTTGACTGAAAACATACCTGCGAGCAACGCGGGGCCAGCCGAGACTGAACAGTTTGCTGATACTACACTGGCACCAGGACAGAGCCGACAAGCTGAACCTGAAGGTCAGAAATTTTTATCTGTTTTATTTTTTTCGAAATTACGCGGAAGCTGCATTCACAACTTTGTAGCTACTTCGCTCTATCCAACGTACTATTTTGTATGTTCAGTCGATATTTCGTGGATTTACCAACTCTGTCAAACTTGCCATGATTATATAGATTAATGTTGCGTAACTAAAATTATGCGGTTTTGCATAGTACGTAATCGATTTATGTAGCTGTATCATGGGGTCTACTGTTTCATCCCCTACACTGTGTAGGTGGGTGAGACTGTGGGCACTTAACATTTGAAACCGTCTTTTGCGTCAGTCACTGGGAGCACCCATGGAGCAGGCCAGTGATTGTAGGAGTCTAGCCCATGCTGCGCCACTTGGTCCTGTCTGCCGCTAGAATTTCCAGCTGCTCAGCTGGAATGTGACATTTCTTCACTGTGACTTTCACGTGATTAGAGAAACATTTTAATTATATCCAAGGCCCATTACACTATTTGCGGTTTAATAGGTGTCATATGGGCCTGTTTGATAAAACTAGCAATTTTATTGATTTTCTGTTTTTATACCACTGCAGTTGTATTGATGTTGGTTTCTATTCCCGAGTTCACTGTATTTATTCTCGATTTTCGAAATGGGGCGGCCGTCCGCCATCTTGGAATTTCATATTTTCGCAATATTTGTAAAAAAAATCAAACGTGCGCCTATTTCTACGTCCACATGCAAAATTTGGTGCCGATCGGACGACCCGCGGCCCAGTCATTGCGTATTTTCGATTTTACAATATGGCGGCCGTCCGCCATCTTGGGTTTGGTATGCCGTCATATCGGACCACTCACGACTTGTGTTTGATGGTCCTAACATTCTCCTAAAATTGCACGTTGATCGTATTTATACTTTGCGAGATATCGCAATTTTTATATTCGGCCGGTTTGACTTGACCCCCAATTTTTTGAGAGTTTTGGGGGATATTACCCCAAATGAATTCCGATATTGTCGTAATCCCAAAAGGACCGTCTTTGAGCGAAAACACGTCGTAAACCATTAACCGTGAAAATCCATCCATGGGTTCGACCTGGGCGCGTGCCCGAGAAAAAATACAGTTTAACCTAGTAACCCAGGGAAAACGTCACAAAACCGTAATATTTCGCCGACCTGGGGAGAAGCGCCCACTGAATGGATTGAAATGAAAATTTGCACTGGCGTAGAACTCCGGGACGTAATCATGGATGTCAAGTTCAAATTTGAAAAATTTCGGGGATGTTGATGTCATTGGGGGTCAAATTTCCCCCTTTCCATTGACTTCGCATGTTTTGCTGATCACAGGCTACCGGGCTGCCTGTGATCAGCAAAACCGTTTCTCGGCCGTACCCACCCTATTCTCTCTAGTGCTGTCTCACCGGCACCACAGAAAAGTAGAGGAGCACATCAAGCACATCACTGAGAGACAACAGTCTTCTACCGGACCGCCAGTCAGCGTACAGATCACACCACTCGACGGAAACGTCAGTGCTCAGAGTACTGGCTGACATCTTGCTGGCTCTTGACGCTGGTAACCTGGCGGTTTTGACACTGTTGGATATGTCGGCAGCTTTCGACAGTGTAGACTATATTTTGCTCCAGCGGCTGCAAACGTTATACGGTCTTGGTGGAGTGGTACTTGGCTGGTTTAGGTCGTATTTGAATGGTCGCACTCAGTATGTTCGATCGTCGACCACCAGTTAAACACCTTCGTCGGTTTTGTACGGTGTGCCACAGGGGTCGGTCCTCGGACCGATCCTATTCCTCTTGTATACTGCCGACTTGCTGCAGCTGAATAACTGTCACCATCTTCATCCTCATGCTTATGCAGATGACACGCAAATCTATGGTTTTGTAACCCCTCAGATGCTGGACCTGCTGCAGGAGCGTATGTCTGTCTGCGTCGATGAGGTGTTGTTATGGATGACATCTAATCGGCTGCTGCTCAACCCCGCCAAGACTGAAGTACTATGGTGCTCTTCTGCTCGACGTCAGCATCAGATCCCGGTTGGACCAGCACGTATCGGCAACACACCAGTGCTTCCGGTGTCTGCTGTCCGGGACCTCGGGATATACTGATGCTGATCTCACTATGAGCACCCATGTCACTACAACCGTTAGGGCCTGCTTCGCAGCACTCCGGCGGATACGTAGCGTGCGGCGTTCCCTCACACGTGATGCTCTGCTAGCCCTGCTTCGTGCACTGGTGATCACCAGCGTTGACTACTGCTGTTCAGTGTTGACTGGTGTATCTGGTGCACTGCTGTAACGTCTTCAGTCCGTGTTGAACGCTGCCGCTCGACTTGTCTTCTCAGTGAGGAGGTCAGAACACACAACTCCACTTCTCCGTGAACTACACTGGCTAAAAGTACCGGAGAGAATCCAGTTT
>Ga0049107_10000770_pt1 | contig 10494 bp, 12 predicted proteins | sample WorMetilPIANOSA1_FD_61187 | JGI IMG/M metagenome (GOLD analysis project Ga0049107, IMG submission 61187) | Marine gutless worms symbiont microbial communities from Max Planck institute for Marine Microbiology, Germany - Olavius ilvae PIANOSA.1 | ecosystem: Host-associated > Annelida > Digestive... | reverse complement strand
ATTTCAGAGTTACAGTAGCCTGTTGGAAAGGTTGTCCACCCAGAAGTTGTTGCAGGAGGTCTAAGGAATCCAACCATATATAACAACCTTTTATAGCAGACCATGTCTGTTTTCACAAAAATAGGGTGGTTTGCCCCCTGGGTATGAAAATGAAAAACCCTGATTGGAATGACTTGAAACTTGGCATAGTAGTAGTTCTCGCAGTTTGTCGAAGCCTATTGATTCTGGGTTAAAAAGGTAAAGAGGGTCAGGGGCACATGGTCATCATTTCAAACTTTTGGCACTCCAAAGTTCAACTTTTGTGCACAAATGCACTACGGGTGGTTATTACCTGCAGATAAAAAATTATGCCAGAATGTACCAAAAGGTGTCATAGAATATAATTTCTGAAAAAAATATGCTATAAAAATGCATATAAAAGGCATTGACGTAAAAATGTGGTATGAAGATGCACTGTATGTGGTTGTTGTTTGCGGATCCAAAATTCTGCTGGAGGGCAGTGGGTATCACAATAAAATTTCCTGTGAAAAATTTACCCCCCACTTACATAAAGCACTATCAAATGAACATATGAAATGGTATTTCCGATGATGTAAGTGTTGTGGCAGCAAGTTCTGCACTTGATTGTCTACCTGTGACAAATGTTTTGACAGCCACACCTGGTTCTTACTGTATGGAACTATTAGCCGATAAGTAATGTGGAAAAGGGTGAGGAAGAGAAATTGCTGATGACTGTATTTGTTTGGTTGAGATGCTGTGCTATAGAGTTGCATATTCACGATCTGTAACTGTAAGGAATGTAATTGATTCAGAACCGTCAGTGAATGTGTAACCAATGCTGTCTGAAGAATGGCTGACCAGTAAGCGGTGTGCACAGTGTGCCTGCTCATTAATCCTAAGCTTGCTGATGTAGACAATAGTTTAATGTCCTCTTAAAGAGTTGTATTCATAGTCCTGTTGACTTCACTGTAGACCATGTAACGTAACATAACAGTTTGGATGTATTGCAATGCACTGCAGCTGTTCAGCAAGAACGCAAGCCTCCAGAACCTAAAGAGATTCGATCAACGCCAATACTGGGCTCCCCAGCACAGCGTATATTCATTCACAAGGATGCTGAAGGTCTTGATTCTCCAATAGCTGGATTTTTGGACAAGGCTGAGGTAATCAATTGAGATACCGTGTGACACTGTTGGAAACTGCAGTATATGCCACAGCAGTTCTCTGTCTGTCAAACCAATGACCTAGATAGCCTAAATAAAACTAGACCAACAGTTACATCATGAAATTGAAGCCACGAAGTGTGGCAACATGCTGGGTTTTCCCAACTGTAAAAACTTGTTGTAGTAAAGTCCGACCTTGAGTTTTGTTGTAAGGTTGCCCGGATGTTAATGTTATAATCGCACTACACTGCTGCAGTGCATGGTTGGTGGGTTTTTTATAAGTCATGACCTACGCTATATTGCTGAGCAGCCCAGGCCGCTGGCAACAGGCGAAGACGCAGCCGCCAATAGGCAGTGTTGGTCTAGTTATAATTAGCCTATCCATGTCAACGTGTCAAACTCACGAACACTGGACAGAATTGTTAACAATACTTCTGAACAGTTACTGCCACTATGACTACTTACTACTGCTTTTTGTTTCTCTCTAACCAGCCTGTTTTTTTGGATATCACTCCTGGTTAGGCCATGTCCCCTTAGGTCTCCCGGTGATTGCAGATGTGAGATTTTTACAGTTCGGATGCCCTTCCTGCATACATTATTATTATTATTAAGAGCATTTATATGGTGCAAAGTCGCTAGAAAGCTGCAAATGCACTGGACCTAACATCAGTTCTGTCTGTGTGTGTGCAATAACATTGACATACATGTCAAAACAGTGAAGGAAGATAATTATAGGCAGTACTTTGTGAAACCATTTCTCGTCTGCAGTAGATGCTGAATTTGTTGTGAATCTGATGTAGATTTTGGTGCATATGATTAACAGGCAATGTTCAGATGTATCTGTGTGTGTGCATTTTTGCAGACGTCCAAACAACAGACACTGCTGTCAAATCTCCATGAGCGTCTACTGCAGACAGATCAGGGCACATATGTGCTGTGTTCTAACATTGTCAGCCCTTCTCAGAATACTGGTGAGTTACATGTGAACGCACTTTGACACTATGCCGGATAATAGATGCAGTGTTCATCTTTTACTGCCCAATGCTATGCATAAGCGCAGTCTTTGCTGTTGGCCGGTGTCTGTCTGTCTGTCTGTCTGTCACATTATGTATTGTATCCAGATGGCTGAAGATAGCATACTGATGTTCCTCATCTAAATAAGTTTTAGTTGCATGTATCCAGCAGACTATAAACTGAAAATGGTTGCTTGTATCTGGTGACCTGTTGCACAGGTCATCCCGTGATTATTATTATTATTATTATTACAAGGTTTATTATATAGAATACTACTGAATATGAAGCTGATGGTCAAACATGGATGAGATGCAGTTTTGGACAATACTGTTTATGCATTTTGTAAGTAAGCAGTTCTTCTGCACAACCAGCTTTGGAATGTAGATTATCATTGTTTAGTTGTGATGCGTGTGTAGACCTTAGTACATTGGCGAGTGTTGTAACGACGTTGGCCACAATGGGTAAAGACCGCGAGAGCAGCAGCGGTGCTGACACCTCAGATGACGTTCCAAATGGTGAAACGTCGTCGGACAATAATCAAGCAGCAAAAGCATTTGATGCACTGGCTAAAGCCCTACAGCCTCAGGTTGATCAGGTCTGAGTTCAGCTAATGTGTGAAATTATTTCAAATATATTGCAAAATTGGAGTTTGAGGAATTTAATAGCAGTGGCTAGAAATGCACCAAGTCACAAGGTCTATCTGTCCGTGTTAACAGACTGATAATCTGGACAGCAGCATGGATCACTCAAACACCAGTGCAGTGTCACAAGATCCTGAAGATGACAAGTCCTTGGTTCTTCAGTACGAAGGTCGGTGGTTTCGTCATCCTCTTATACTCTTCATTTTGCTTTTTTCTGGTTATAAATTTTTATGGTGTAATATTAGCTTTTCAGCTATGAATACATACAGTGTGTTACCTAACGCAACACTATCACAGTACGGTGTCATATTCTGTCATGTATGTGTCAAATGTATTAACCTGGATGTTGTCATAGCTGTATTATATTCCTTATGTTTGCTGTATGGCTGTTACATTGAGCATGTGAATTAATGATGTTAGGTCCAATGTTAACTGATACCAACTTTGTGTTCAATCTGACGATGCCGACACCAATGCCAGCCTACCTGACAGTCCACTACATATGTGAAACAGCATCGAGGCTTCTGTTTCTCTCGATACACTGGGCACGCAACATCCCAGCCTTTCACCTGCTTAGGTATGTATTGTTAAATAACATTTCAGGTAGTTTTCTAGGGGTACTGGCATCAGAGGGCTGATGAGAGGCATGGCAACCCTCCCCAAGGTAACCAGGAGCTATTAGTGGTCAGAGACAAAGTTGGAAGACCCCAGCTGAGCTTGGGGTAAGCAAGTCCATGGAATGTGATATTTTTCCCTTCAGTGCTTTGACACTGTTGGTTGGGCAACAGGAATGGCATCTGGCCTGTAAAAAACTGGATGTTGGTTTCTTGTTGTTGATGATTTGGCTGGAGCTTTGCACGACTTATAGCTCCTATAGTCCAGTTGTCACCACTACCTCCATCATCCTTTGCTTCAATAAACACCGGCTAACCCAGGTTCACCTGGAAAATGGCCGTTAAAACGGAGAGAGATTTCTGGTAGTTTTCTGAGAAAACCCCTGAGATACATGTGCATTATGTAGTTATATTTACCAAGCAGAATAATTGCCGCCATATCTGACCATGTTTTCGGTTAGTTGAACTGTCAGGTAGGCATATGTATGTGTTGTTGTAGCATTGAACTTCAGATACAGTTGGTGCAAGCATACTGGAGTGAACTGTTTGTGATCGGTCTTGCCCAGTGTTCCCAAGTCATGAACCTCTCAACAATTCTCACAGCCATTCTTAACCACCTTCAGACTCGCCTCTTGCACGGTAAGAACTACTACTTCAGTTCTGTTTAACCAGCCTGCGTTCCAGAGATCACTCCAGGTCCCAGTCCCCTGAAGGTCTACGAAAGAATAACTTGGGGGATTGCTGGTGTGGAAAGAAGTCACATGCAGTGAAGTAGTGAACGTGACCTGTGGTGGACACTGAACAAGCCTGTTGTCCTGTTGCACTTAGTACCTACGTTGCCTAGTCCTGTCTACTTTTTGTCATGAGGAACTTCAGTATGCTTTTTCTGAATAGCAATGTTGCATCTTGCATCATATATCACGAATAGTGAGTATGACCCAATGAATTTCAGTTCATAATATGGTATGAAGAAGCTAGAAATTCTAGCTTCTTCATACCATATTATTTTGTTTTTTTTTTCACAGTTTACCAACTGCTGTTAGATTCTAGCCTAGAATCTAACAGCAGTTGGTAAACTGTGAGAAAAACAAAATAATTTAATAACTAGATAGTAGAGATATTTAGATTTGATACAAGTCAGTCACCAGGTTTATTGAAAAGCAAATCTATATGTAGTTACAGTGAATGAAAAATCTTACTGTAATCTACCTGTCATATGATGCGAGTTTGACAAGGCAGCTGTAGCACAAAGATGCCACTCAAGTGGCAGCATATTGGCTGCTAGTTGAAACCAATCATAGAGTAGTTTCTGCTTGATTACCTGCTCATTTTCAGGAGCGAGGTTTTCACAGGCATTAATGCACCACTGTTTTAATAGCGACGTCAGTTTCCTATGGGAAAATTGGAACTTTATCCTGTAAAATTGTGGCAGGGATGTGGGTCTCGAGACCTGATCTTGGTCTCGAGACCGATCAAGACCACTTTTTTAAGGTCTTGGTCTTGGTCTCGACCCTGCTGGTCTTGGTCTTGGTCTTGCCCTCCCTGGTCTTGGTCTCGGTCTTGGTCTCGGCCTGTCTGGTCTTGGTCTTGGAGGGTGGTCTTGAGCAAGACCTGAGGTTATTTGCAACCGTAACATTACTTGTGTCGAAAGTCAAAACTAGCAAGTGAATTTGCTCCATTATTTACTTATGTGTTGTTTGACAGACCGATTTCGATGTTTTTGTGCATTATTACATTTACTGCAGTGCAATATTCAGATGTCGATGAATGAAAACTGTTCGTGTGTGCTGGTCGTGACCAAGACAGCAATGGTCTCGGTCTCAGTCTCGGGTCTTGGTCTCGTCCTCCCTGGTCTTGGTCTCGGTTTCGGCCTGTCTGGTCTTGGTCTCAGACTCCCTGGTCTTGATAACATCTCTGAATTGTGGCATGCTGGTCTGAAACTGAAATTGATTTTGGGACAAAAAGGTTAAAGGTCAAGGTCCTTGGTTTGAAAAGTGAATGGATTTGTCAAGCTTCTGGCAGAGCTGGACATGGGTGAGCATGAATTGGCAGTCTCTCTGAATAGTTGTTTTAATAATTTTCATTGTGTGACTTGTAGAGAAGATGTCGAGTGAGCGAGTGAAGCATGTCATTGACACAGTGACCCGATTACAGGAATTTGTCAGTCGAATATGTCAGCTCGACGTCGACGAAACAGAATATGCATATGTGAAGTCTCTCATTCTTTTCTCACCAGGTGAGCTATACCTATTCTATGCCACGAGATGTTTAAAACTGTATGTAACGGACTTGCCCACCTGTATTTTCACTGTTCAGTTGTAAAAGTGTTAAAATACTGGCTAGCTAGAATTTGTTGATGTCTATCATCACAGATGCACACACGACTGTTTTGTGGACAGTCTGGATGACCTTCTTGATGCTCAAGCCACGGTGTAAAAAGTACAGAGGACATTGGAGAGCATTATTGGTTATCAGTAGGTAAGCTGTTCTGCACTAGCTGAATTGTTTCCAGTCCAGCAACTGATTACATACAAATTGGCAGTTCTGATGTACAAAGATTGCAGCATATCCACTCCAGTTTATCTTCGTTGTTGAATCGTGGAACATATCCGCTACCAGACTCTACATTTGTCTGCCGTTCCACTGCTCATCGAACCATTTACCAGGACAGACTTTTCCGGATGTGCTTTCTGGTTTTTAGCACTGTCTGGAATTCGCTGTAACAGACAGTCCTGATCAGCATCTCTCTCTGTTTTTATATCGACGTAGCCAAGCATTTATTGAACCAACCTTCCACCATTATTATTACGCATATGTGGGATGTCTTTGTGTGTACTGTGGTGTAATTTGAATTGTTTTTATTCACTTTTGACAAAGTTATTGTGTTACACTAACTGCCTATCTTTTAGTGGCTGATTTTATGAACAGTTTAGGCCTATAGCACATATAATTAGTCAGCAAACTGCCCATTCTCTCTCTCCGTTTTAATGGTCATTGTTTCAGGTGAACCTGGGTTAGCTGGTTTTATTGAAGCTAAGGATGATGGAAGTGGTGATGACAACTGGAGCTATAAGTTGGGCAAAGCTCCAGTCAGATTGTCAGTACCAACACCCAACTTTTATATTGTCAGTTGCAATTTACATTGTGATTCATGTTTGCAGACAAGCTTCAGACAGCCGGCAGCCGACTGATGGAGCGCTATCAGCAGCGGTGCTTACAGGAACTGCACGAGTATGATGCACAGAACTTCCCCGAGAGCAGCACACGCCCCTCTCTGCTGTGTGTCTGTCTAGCCAGCGTGCGACTTCTCAGTCCAGCTATCATCGAGGAGCTGTTCTTCGCTGGCCTGATCGGCAGTGTTGAAATAGGCAGCATCATACCATACATCATGCGGCTGGACGCGGTGGAGTATGCAGCACTGCTGCGAGGAGGAGGCATCGCCGTGACGACCGCATCAGCATCCACTTCACCGTCATTCAGCTCGTACTTGCAGTTCTCTGTGCCAGCCAGTGCTGCTGCCACGACCTCTGAGGAAAACATCTTGATGCAGCAGTGTCACGATGATGGCACCAGACACGACGAAACGTGAACAGTTTCCATGAATTAGATACAGATACCGCAAGCTACTGAGATTTGCAGGTGAGAGCTGTGAATTAACTTTTCTGTAGAAAAAGTTTACAGTGGTGCAGTTGACAGAATGACAAATGAAAATATATATGGTCACAGATGTGTGGGGCTTTAAAAGACTCACATAGTGAAATGCGCATGATGGTAATGGTCCAACAGTGATCGTGAGTTCGTGTTAGTGGAAGCATGGTCGTTGTACCTCACATGTTAATGTGCATCTGTAAGAAAGTAAATACTGTTCTAGTCTTGCTGACAACAAGGAGGAAACATCGGATGTTAGTATCGTTGCATCTGAATGTCGTGATGTGCAGAGCAATTAGACTGATTGTTCATCAGAGCTTTGTAAGTGAAACAGTACGCCAGCAATTCATGTTTGAGTGATTTGTAAATACTGATTAGTTGCACGGATAATGTTATTGATTTCACCACAGTGTTTGTTTTTATCTGACTTAAATTTCTTTTCCGACCCGGTGCACTGTCACATTGCTGTGGAAATTTAGTCTGTTATACAATAAATACATACATTTATTTCATTGTTTGGTAAGTAACAGGAATACAGAATATGATCGACTTGTCAAAACTGGTTTCAGTTTCATATATTTGGTTACAACACCGCAGTTGATTGCAAAATTCCAGAAACTGTTTCACACTGTCGTAGCTGTCAAAAACACAACCATATTAACAGCCATTTTTCTAGGTGAACCTGGGTTAACCGGCCATCAAAAATATGCAGCGGTCATATCCACAAAGAATGAATAGAGTACCGAGCTGGACCTGACTTATCGGCTACTGCTGAGAAGCCACAGGTTACGTTGTCAAATGACGAAAGCATCAAACTGCAAATTCACGGATGCCACCATTTTTCCTAGTCAGACCATCAAAAAACATCCTTCAGGAATTTAATAATGATAACACCAACAATAACAACACTTGTTTAACGACCAGGTACCAGAATGTCTCCATTCTGGACTTTATTGGAGTTAAGGATAATGGAGGTGGTTGTGACAACTGGAGCTGTAAGACATGCAAAGCTTCAGTCAGGTTGTTGCCATAATAATAAATTTTTATAGTGCCATATGGTCAAATTAAAGAAGTGCTGGCGGCATTTTAGATCAATGTTCAGTAAAAGCCTGATTGAAACAAAAAAGCACGTTTGGATTAAAAAAAAACAGTGGCTCAGTGGCAGCTAATGAGGTCTGCTGTGCCATTTCACATTTGTATAATCACTTGCAGAAAACTGAAATTGAATTTGGTTAGTTTTGCGAGTTGATAATGCCCAAATGTTGTTATAAGTGACTGCATTTTGTGTATAACAGACATCTTGTTTCATCATGCACTCCGTTTTATGAGGATTCAGATATACCCATATATGTACCAGGAGCATAGGAGCAAATGCTGTTCCTTACACCACCCACCTCTTGTGGGTGAGTCTTAACCTGTGACCTACGACTGCTTTTTCTGGTATACAGGGTATTACGTTGACAGCTGTTTTAAGCGATGATTTTTGTTTGTAATCTGTTACGAATAAGATGTTGTGTTGAATGCTAGCAGTCCATTTAGATATGATGTGTAGTTTCTGATTGTGAATATTATATATTTCGGATTGTTTATTGTATTGATTTTTCACCAGCATATTTACCTTTGACGATGCAAAAAGTTGTTTCTGCTACTGTCTGTTGGGTTTATGGTTGGTTGGGGGTGGGTTTTCAACAACTCTTAAAAATGTTGAAAAGCTTTACATAAAATTTTCTTGATCCAAAGCTTAAGGCAAAAGTAAGAAGCCTGTTGATTTTTAGCACTCGTACACACAGTGGAAGTGCCCCAGGTAGGGACAGACTTTGAACCCTTCCATATGAGTGACCAAATTTAGCATGATAATATGTCTGGGGAAAGGTTCTTTGGGGGTCTTCTTCACTCCACCAAAAGCAGTAGAGCCCAGGGCATTTCTCTCTTCCCATTAGTGAACACGGATTGTTCGAGTTCGACATACAGCTGCTGAATGGATGCAGTGACCTTATTACATGGGAAATTTAGGGATTGCTTTTTGGAGATATGCTTAGCCATAGTTGAAGGTATGCACTGTTTAACAATGCTGTTGTAGTTAGCAGTATTTTGTCCACAAAAACATTGTGCTCATATGTGCTAAAATCCATAAATCACATAGCACTTGCATGTCAGGATTGTTGAACTGTTTAGCTGTGGTATCATCTTAAGTGTTTTGCTGCATTGGCTTATGCATATGTAAACTGTTAAGTCGATGTAAACGTCCGCCTTATTTTTTGGAAGAACTGTCCATATTTAATGATTTTTGACGTGAAACATCCTGAGGAAATTTGCCACAAACTGTTACAAAAATGTGTTCCACCTCTTTGGCCTCTCTTGAGCTGTAATCCTGATAATCTTTACCTACATAGATGTGCTTCTCAAAAAAGTTTATGCAAGTACTTACTAAAAGTGAAGCAGACATGAACTTTGTCATCACATTTGCCCTCAAAGACCCCTCAGAGGAAGCCTAACTGTGGCGAGGGGATTGTCTCCAAAAAGCCCAGGCCGAAGAGTGCATATGATTTTCTTGGTTTATTCTATTGTTTCACAGTTGAATTGTATTGTTGTGTTGTTCCCCTGTCCTACGTGATATACATTGCACTTCTATGGCAAGATATAGCCCGTTTGTGCTGAAAATAAACCAAACCTAACCAGTCTTTCTTAACGTCAGTGAAAATAGGTATTTCTTAGCATGTGCTGCATAAGTATCAACAGTATTCATTGTGTAAAAATTCCAGTAAGCTGTAACAAGTAATAACATTTATATTGGCCTCAGAATGCCTATTATCAAGTGATAAGCTTCAGAGACTAGATTTTGCACTGCTGGTGGTCTTCATACTGTACTGTATACTGTGTGTCTAAGGACATCTGCAGTATGGTTGCAAGTCGGTGTAAGAGCGATGGGTGAATTTACAGTTTCTCAGTTATGCATGTGTTGATGACACTTAAGAACCATGGGACCAGTAAGTCGGTCTTCTAAGTCAATTTACCACATAAACTACTCATCATGAGAATGAAAAAAAAACTTACTTTTAATGATATTTCTATTACAGCAAGTTGAGTATAAGTAATAAGTATCAAATTCACTTTCTGTTTTAAACAAACATTTTTCCAGGTGGACCTGGGTTAGCTGGTACCAGAATGTCTCTATTCTGGATTTTATTGGAGTCAAGGATGATGGAGTTGGCGGTGATGACTGGAGCCAGTGGCATAGGAACCGGGGGTTCAGGCAGTTCAATGAACCGGGGCCCCCGAGCTCCTGGGGCCCCGCGAGTAGTGGGGCCACAGAAAAATTTTAGGCAAGACTCTTAGGAAAATCATTAAAATTGTTGCCACCAGATGACGGATTTTAAGGCTAAAATGCACCAAATTCGATTTCGGCTGGGGCTC
>Ga0049107_10000769_pt1 | contig 10496 bp, 8 predicted proteins | sample WorMetilPIANOSA1_FD_61187 | JGI IMG/M metagenome (GOLD analysis project Ga0049107, IMG submission 61187) | Marine gutless worms symbiont microbial communities from Max Planck institute for Marine Microbiology, Germany - Olavius ilvae PIANOSA.1 | ecosystem: Host-associated > Annelida > Digestive... | reverse complement strand
TGCAAATTGCAATGTGTTATCGTAAATTTATATTTATTTTTAATTTATTCGAGCACTGACTGACTGTTCTATTCACCTGGAGCGTCAGAAGGTCTGTTCTGAAGGAATCACGACAACTCGAGCATAACACTTCTCTTTAGATGCGCTGCAGGAAGGAATGAAAAAAATGCCAGAAGTAAAACATCGAGATTAATCGTCAAATAAGGAAAAGGAAGAGATGTCGAGAGAAGTGGCAGCAGATGCAGGTTTTACAGCAGTGGAGGAGACAAAAAGAGTGATGAAGTCCGCTCTGGATGCAGTCGTGAGTCGTGACTGGTTTGGATACTCGATTTGAACAGCTCAATTTTTGCATGAAACGTTTGGTTACCTGCTGGATACCGTAAGACTCGTGACTGCTGATGCCAGTGCTTTGCTGACTTGCAGAGAAAATGTGCAGGTTTTGCGGTATTCCCAGATGATATTGATGGTGATCGTCTTGCAGAAGAAATTCGAGATTGTCGAATACTAGTGAAAAGGCGTGCAGCGGTTGACTTAAAACGTCTTGGAATTCTAAAGTTTATTGTATCTTTTGGTGGAAATGACGTATTCCCTAATTTGAAAGTCGAACTGCAGATCCTGCTGACGGTGTCCATTTCTGTTGCTTGTTGCGAGAGGTCATTCGCTAAGATGAAACTCATTCTGACTTATCTCAGATCGACTGTGACGAAAAAGAGGTCGACGAACTTGGCAATTCTTTCCATAGAAAGAGAAACAGTTGAGCAGGTTAAGTTCAGAAAGTTATCGAAAACTTTGCAGCAGTGATAGTGCGGAAAGTTTTGATTTAGTGATGAATGCAGACATTAACAATTAGAAAGTGTTCATGTAAGGTGTAACTGTAAACGTGGCCATTGGCGATGACAGATTGTCAAACAGATAAGGTCTGTTGAAAAGACTGATTCATGGCTTACAGCCTACTGCAAAAAACAGCAGTTTTGACACTTGCAACTAAACATCGTAATTGCATCGTTGTATTGTGTACATCAGTGACAGTGCCATTGATGTAGGCCTAATTGTAAGGATGGGTGTTGCCGGTTGGAGGGGCGGCACCACGGACGTTTGCCCCGGGCGGCAAAAACCCTGGCGCCGCCAATGAGTGCAAATAGGCCGATGTTGGCCAACAATTTTTTTCACCGACACAAAGTCGTTGACATGTATCAGGCGACGTGTCAACGACATATCAGTGACAATTTTTTGTTGCCCGACATGCGGGGCCGATCAGTGGGACAGATTTCTAGGCCAGATTTGTTGCCAACAAATCGGCCGGTGTGAACAGCGCCTTACTGTGGCCCTGAAAATATTTCTCATCACATTCATTCAATCAATCAGATGGTTTATTTCAGACAACAAAGGTCCATATCTACTGTACAGACAGAGAGACAGACGTAAGTGGAAAAGTTGATTAAAACGTCGACCTGGCGAGGTTGTGCTCGGCTTCCCCTCACTTGGGGTTTGAAGTTTAGGGTGCCCTGTTGGTCTGTTGGTATGGGGTGGGTGGACTCCGCCCTGGGGTCTGCCTGCTGGTCTCCTGATCTACGCTGGCTGTGTAGAACACTTTCATGGCAGACGAAAGTACAACCTCAGTGTCGAGCTCAACGGATGCTAAAATCTGCGGGGACCACTTGACTTTGAGACAAAAGGGGTCACGCGAGGCTCGGCGACTTGTAGTCCTATACAGGGTGTGCCTGCACAAAACATCTTGGACAGTAATGCGACTCGTGCTACCAATACGCCAACAGAGTCAGGAAGGACAATGTGTACCTGCCCGCCAGTTAGTGGCGACATCCTCTGTCACGCAGGCAAGTGAAGAAATATGCCAAAAGCGCAGTAACGAGACAAGATAACTCGCCACCAGTGGAACCTATTGGTAAGGCGAAAACTGACGACAGGATGGACGTAAGTCGGTCTTCCTCCACTGAAGCAGGCGAGTCTAACACCGGTGTGGTGAACATTTCTATTAACCCAAACATTTTGACAGTATTTTTTTGAAGTTAAATAAAAAGCAGTTATTTTATGTGAAATGTAATATGTGCTTGACACTATAATGATGTCACTGTGACGTAATTATAGTGGTAATGTTTTTGGTAATATTTTTGCAAACAGCTATTAAGAGTTATTTTCTGCTTCCAAAGCTTCCTAACAACTGTAACAGACTGCTCCCAGAGACAGTGGCAGAGTCAGCAAGATGGGGCTCTGTGCACACTGCACGTGTTTCTCAACGTTTGAAAGCAGCAGGATTTTGTCAATCCTGTGGATGTTACAACAGACTGGCAGCTAAATGAATAGGTTACTAGACTACCAGTGTGTGAAATTTAAAATTTTACGTAATAGCCCTCTACAGCTGTTAAAAAATAGCAAAACTCTAGGGGCAGGCCTACTTGTTGGGGGCGCCCAGTATAACGTTAGACTAACAGTGTCTTACACAGTCACTTCAACACACAAAATCACCGTTAATTATGAATATGATCAACTACAGCAAAAATGAAAATTAAGTGTATGCATTGTGCAATAATGTCAAATATTCAAAATATATAGTGCAAGAAAATAATATGGGATAAAGATAAATGACAAACATCAAATTGTAAAAAAAAATGACTAGAACATTAAAGTCCATCATTAGTTAAACAGTCATTTACTAAGCCAGAAGCATCTGCACCACCAAGGCAGCTGATCCTGCAAGATTCTTACAATTACCACTGTTCTAGTGGTAAAAATTTTTCTAAAAGAAATCCTGGATCTGAGACATATCCTGAACAGCATCATATTCTAACCATTTATTGCCAGCCACACATCCCACCCCTCCAAAAACTTTCGTCAAAATTTGTTGGAAAAGTTTTTAGTTATCCTGTTGACAGACAAACCAACCTGCACGGCAGAGGTAATGAATCACACAGTCAAGAGAGAATGTGTATCTGGGAAGTGTGCAGACATCATTGTTAATAATGAATAAAATGATATCGGAAAAGGGATGCATGTATTACATGCAACCGTCGACCACATTGTGAAATGCCAACAAATATTAACACAGAATAAACATCAGCCACACACTGAGCACCTTGTACAGAGAACATCCACTGCCCACAGACCTGCAGTCAAATACCACGAAACATACTAACAACATCCAGTCCCACTTCGTTGTAAATGGTTAAGTAAGCAACACATTACAATAAATGAATTCTACCCAGAAACAGGTTAAACAACATTAAGTAGAGCACCGACATTAGGTATACCTCCAACAAGGACAGAGCAAATCTCAGTATGCTGATTCAGATTAGTGGCTCACAGTCCACAGCCACAAACCGTACAGTGTTCTCTATCTCTCATCATGACCTGCACTGCTCCCAATAGTTAATCACGTATATCAGCATCATATGTATATCATTGTCATCATCATCATCGTTTAACAGCCAGTATTCCAGGACAATCTGGCTAAGCCAGTACCATCTTATCCTAAAATCTCACCGACAAATTTTTATCACTCACCACTGTTGGTGGTGATGATCTGACTGGAGCTTTACACGTCTTATAGCTCCAGTTGTCACCACTGCGTCCATCACCTTTGCTCCAATAAAACCCAGAATGGATACATTCTGGTACCGGCTAACCCAGATCCATCTGGAAAACGGCTGTTAAAAATGAAGAAAGAGAATCATGTCTCTCCCGCTGTGGAATTACTTTCGTGATTTGCAGCTGCTGGTTGGGCCGTGGGTAGGGAATCTGGAATCTGGCTGGTAAAAAAACTAAGTGCTGCTATGCTGGCAGTGATGCATATACAATAGCTGGCATGCCTATACATAACAGGCACTCACACAACTATGCCAACACCAGCCCTGAGAGGGTCCACGTACAGATTTCTGGGCAGCAAGAGATGAATGGTGACAGTTTTGCACACATGCTGCGGAGTTACACTTGTTACCATTCACACCTCTTGCTCTCCAGAAATCTCCGAATAGTTCAACATTTCAGTACCGGCTTATCTGACTGTCCCAGCATGGTGGCCATGAAATGGATCTACCAGCAGCAGTATGGCGGGAGCTATCCAACTGGAAAATTTTCTCAAAATCCATCCACAACTTTTCGAGTTATCCTGCTGACACACGTACACACAGATTCAAAGACTTGATCACGTTACAGGTTTGTACAAATATTTAAGAACTTCCCACGGGCCAAAAAGCACCAAATTTCAGGGTTTCCCACAACTTTTCAAGGACTTCCCACACGCAATACACGTATAATTGGTTTGCGAAATTGTTAGCAATACCCAACTATACAAACTATGGTTATCGTTACTGTTGTATATCTGCTAAAACTGATAACACAGAGCAAACATCATATGGATTCAGTAAACCAAGCACTTTCACTTGCTGCTGCAAACCACATGCTTTTATAGTAAAATTCCACAGGACTACTCCTATTCTCTGGGATTTTTTCCAGGGTTTTCCAGGACCAAGGCCTTTTCCCAGGACTTTCCAGAGTGTACAAATCTTGGAATTGCCTCTTGCCTTGTTGGAAGTAACAGATCCTGTCACGAACATTTAAATAAACACATTAAACAAGACATGGATATACAACAGTCCATATGTTTCGATATAAATATTGCACATTACAGATCAGCTAAATATTCGTTGCAAAAAACAGGCATATGTGACAGTCACAATGGTGACATAAACCAACTGCCAGTAAACAGAAATAATCTACAATGTGTCTAACGTGAAATATTTTACTAACAAACTGTTTCACATGAAGCGACAAAGCTTAAATAATAAAAGTACTGTTTGCAGGAACTTTGGACAACTGAAAATCATTGGTAATAGTAACTTTTAACACTGATATTTGACTAAGATTTTTCTCTATAATACAGTTGTAACTAATTGTATTTAAATAATATTTAGCAGAAAGTTTACTGCAGGATCAAACTGTCAGCGGGCACTTATTGTAAGTCAGTTAACAACGAGTTTCCTTTAACTGAGGAAGGGCACACACCATCAGGATGGTTGCCAGTGCATTCGATGGCTGGCACATGGCCACTGTCCCACATACCAGGACCACACTTGGTACACAAGTCATCCAGCGTGCATGGAATGCGACGCAGAGTACGGAACTGATGTAACAGACCACGAGCCTAGAGAAACAGCCATTCACACCCGCACATTATCAGCAGTGCATAACTCAACACAGAGCAAAGATATTATTATATTCGCCAAAGAGATTATATTTATCGGCGTTACTTACTTTGTTTGTAGCAGGATTACACAAAATACTCGAATGATTTTCACAAAATTCAGTACAAAGGCGGCATGGAAAAAAACATTAGCCTTGGCGGCATGAAAAAACATTATAGATTTTGATTGTAATCCAAATCACAATACGTTATGGTTAGGGTTAGCGTTACGGTTAGGTGCTGACAACAACATACAGCACACGGGAGCATAAGTGTTACCAGCATCTGTTTATGAGTAACAAGTTTGCAACATCAGCGGCCGTGGTGGAGGCATACGCTCAACTGAGTGTCATTCTAGTTAAAAAAGTACTGATTTGAGTAGAGGGACAGTCTTTCATGATAAAACTGCTGCATAGGAACTGTACAGAGAGAAAAACTTGTGTAAACCGACATTACGTCTCTCAACTTTTCTCTTAACTGCCTATTTCCCTATGACCAGCACTACACGTTAAGCAGGTCAGATGCTCACTATGGAAAAGTGTTAGAATTGCTAAAACAGGCATTTTTAGATATTAGATGCCCTGCCTGACAACCAACAATGGTGTCAGAGCACTAAGCACTACTAATAAAAAGGTATACATCTCCTGTCATCACTGATGAGGCAGTGTCTAGTCTATCACTGATGGGGCAGTGTCCATCTTTATTTCATATGTCCTGAGCCAGCAAATGCAGTAGCACTGGTCCAGACCTCTTCCACAATACGCCATTACTTCTCGTTAACCAACCCGGGAGGGATGGAAAGCTGAGTAGACATTGATGCACATTAAACAGCTGAGATCTGAACCCACAACCTCGCGATCACAAGTTCAGCACTGTACCACATGACTCATAGTGTATCTACCACTACCATTGGCAACCCTCCCTCGAGGTAACCAGGAGTCTTTAGTGGTCAAAGACAAGGACGGAAGACCCCGGGTGAGTTTGAGGTGAGCAAGTTCATGGAATGTGATACTTTTTCATTCAGTGCTCTGACACTACTGGGTGACAGGTAGGGCATTCTGCCTGTAAGAAGAAGGGAGTTGGTTTGTTGGTGGTGACGATTTGACTGGAGCTTTGCATGTCTCAAAGCTCCAGCTGTTACCACCACCTCCATCATCCTTTGCTCCAATAAAATCCAGAATGGAGACATTCTGGTACCAGCTTATCCACATTGTCACGGAAAGTGGCCGTTAAACTATTGTTGTGTCGTCGTTCAGTAGCACACTTTTCTGAAGCCAACCAAAGCCAGCAATTGTTATAGAATGGTCTCACTGTATCTGCTGGTACCTCAACGGTGACATTGTTGGTTTGCTTACAGGAACGGCATCCAGCCAGTAAAAAATCTTGCACCAACAAATTCCACCAAAGGTTCTTCTTTGGGAGACATTCTGCAGATGTAACCTAACCTGGAGGCTGGTTAAACAAAAACCAAAAGCATCAGTAGTAGCAGTAGTAGATCTCACTATAGGTCCCTGGTGTTGCCCTATATACAGCATCAAAGCACCGACCGACACGTGCTCAAGTCATTTAAGAACAAGTAACATACCTTGCGCAGAACAACCTCTCCACTCATGTGCATCGACAGACTGCTGAAGTGCAGAAGCATCTCGTCGGCCATCAGGTCTTGTTGTACGACGTCCTCGCCGTAGACGGCGATGACCGCAGCACAGACGAACAGATGAAAATAGTCGGTCTGGTGTCTTGCCCAGCAAGCTTCCCACAGCCACAGTGCATCAGACTCGATGAACTCGCGCTTGAAGCACAGCAGGAGCCACCTGTCAATCACAGCCATCATAAAACAACCGCCTGTCAATCACAGCTGTCATGAAACAACCACCTGTCAATCACAGCTGTCATATAGGCCACATATCAACAACCACACTCTGTCAATCACAGCCGTCATACAGCCCACATCAACAGACACCAGTCAAGCACAGCCGTCATTTAGCCCACACACCAAAAACAACTCAGTCACAGCCGTCATACAGCCCACATATCAACAAACACCTGTCAGTCACAGCCATCGTTCAGCCTTCGCACCAACAACAGTAATAATCTTAGTACTTTCACCAGCACTGTCAAGTCGGCTGCACGACATCGTAATAAGATGAACTCATTGTACACTGCCATCACGTTGGTATCTGCATAGGATTGGATTTCGTTAGCTTTATTGGTCCACCACTTGCTTTCCGTTTGATGAAGTTCTTTCTGCGTGCGTGAACAAAGCTCAATCCACTTCTGATGTAGTACAATGGATGAAGGGTTACGGAGTTTGGCAGCATGACAGCATTTTTTTCCGAGAGTAACTGCTGAATTGAGGTATCATTGTTGTTGAACCAGTCTTGATGCTTTTTTGTAGAGAAGCCAAAGGAAGCCGTAGTAGCATCCATGATGCAGTTGCTGAGGTCGGCCCATTCAGCAGAGAGTTTCTCAGTATCCCTCTGGGGTAGGGGATTGGGATCCGGTGGCTTTGCAACTTGACAGGTGTATTCTCACGAAGTAGGTCCACCTTGGATGGGTCTCTGCAGGCTCTGACATGGAGTTGTTTCTTTGGTTGCCGCTTATGAATGGGCGCCCCAGATCTCAACGACTATCTATCCAGAGCCGTCTACATGCAGGCCACAGACTAGAGACTTCCAGTTCCATCCTGAACCTGTCTCCATCACCCATGAAAACCCATCACCGTAGAACTCTGAAGAAAAGCTGCAGGTATAGCAGCACATAAAGCTAGTGATGGAGAAGATTAGAGTGGAGGGCGGCTGCGTAGACCTCGATCCATTGTCTTGGCCACAGGCAGCAGAGTCCGATGGCACAGGAAAACCTTAGATGACCTGTACTACCTGTAGTTGCAGCGAGGACAGCTATGTCACACGGCTTCGTCAGACTTCCTGACATGGATGCGTGGGTTTCGTGCCCGCGGACTTCGGAGTGCTTCCTCTTGTGTTACTTCCTCTGATGGTGCACCTGTAGATCACAGTGAGAGCTGAGATCTGCCGGAGCACCATTGAAGGTCGCCTCAGCCTGGGTTCAGACTGCAGCCAGTCCTAGGCATGCCTAGGTCCTGACTGCAGTTTCCAGGGAGACCTCGTGGAGGCCCCAGTCTGGACTTCCAGCTGACAGGCTGTACCAACAGGGAGGGAGTTACACCTCACTGAGGCTGCCCTCCTTTTCATCCCCAAAGGGACTATCTGGTGTGTGAGGCATCATCAGCATGTGCCTCCGCTTACAAACTTGCCTCATCAACCAGCATTACCTAACAATACACAAAAAAGTGGCCGTAATAAATAATAACATAATAAAAAAAACTGTACTAAGGAAAAGACAGACAGAGCCTGGTTTAGTCGTCTTTTATGACATCTGGCCATGAAACGGAGTGGGTCTGTTCTTACAACCCGGAGTACGCACGGGGCATTAAAAATGATATCCTTTAACATTATGCACTCTGTCATCTGATGGCTCATTACCATTATGGAACTGTTTTGGTTGGATGCCCTTCAAGAAATGCCGATGACTCTTACAACTCTCTGTGGCAACTGTATGTCAGCAATGTCAGAGGCCATTGCCATAACAACTGAGCTGTGGTTTGTTAACAGAAAGTTCAGCAGCAAAATTGAAGAGCAGTAAATCAGTGACTTGCCGGTGACAGAACAGCAGCTCCAAGCCATCTTGGACTTTCTCCAAGTGACGATAGAAATGTGGCAATAAAATGCGCAGTAGTTCGCGCAAATACATCTGCACAGCATCAACAGATCAATCACGTACCTAAGTGGACAGCACGGCACAATCAGTCTGCCATGTTTTACAGATACTAAACATTTCTAATGAATACAGCCTAAACTTTGTAATGAATACAGCCTAAACTACTAAATACAACGCCAGCATATACCACCCGTGTTGTTAATTATTCAAACTTGAAGACATAAGGATTAACAGATTCCTCCAACATCAATAATTATGGATCATAATTATGTGCACCTTCAAGATAGTGTACTGATGAATGCTCGTCTACATTATAACTGTCTGTACAATGTTCTTCAGTGATTTGTTACAACTGGTTGGAAGGGCATCCAGTCCGTAAAAACTGAGTGTTGGTATTCTGGTGGTGGTGACCTGACTAGAGATTGGCATGTCTTAATGAGTTCCAGTTGGCACAACTGCCCCATCCATCATCTCATGCTGCAGTAAAATCCAGAATGTCTATGTGGTATACAGAATCCAGAATGTACATTCTGATACCGGTTTACCCAGGCTGTCCTGTAGTGCTGGCCATTAAACAAGTTGTGTGTTTGTTCCGATAAAATAGGGAACTATTACATTTTCATAATTTTCGGTAAAGGTGTCCAGATCTTTTCAAGATTTTTGTGGATCACCACTCCTAAACTACGTGAATACACTACCTTGTGAAGCAGCAATATGAAATTACGACTGAACACTACAGCTGTTAAGCTGTACTTTCGTTGGACAGTTCAAACAGAAATATCTTACAAATGTGCTAACAAACCAAATATTTACAATTTATACTCAGAATGTCCATCAAGCAAAACAAATCCACAGCTTTCAAACCGTTTTCACAACTGCACGCAAACAAACTAGCACGCCACTGTCCACAGACATCTTATATTATATTCTAGAGATCTGAGCCACTGTCTGACCACTTTGTTGGTGAAATAATTGCACTGGTGAGGCGATCACATTCCAGAAGGTTGAATCGTTTCAGCCACACAACAGGAAGTGTCAACACCTTTAGATTTTATATGTATTAGAGGCTAAAAACAACGACATCTGAGAAGGAAGCAAACACACCACGGCAACCGACCAGTTGACAGTCCATGTCGATGTCCGTCGGTGAACTGAAAAACGACGTCTTCTGCATCAGGCCGACAAAACACCAGAACGCATCAACCTCGTTCTGTATCTCAGCCAGGACTGGTGCCAGCAGGTCAGACATTCCCTGAGTGTAGCCATAAACTGGATGAGCCACGGCGTAGTTCAGCAGGATGTTTCTGTCACATGCCAACACTCACCACTTGATGACACATCATGTAAATATAACAAAATAAAACTACTACATCTGCAAAACAATTACACTGTGTTTAAAAAAATGTCACCCTTCGTATTTTTGGAATAACTCTGTCAGACGTCAATCAATTGAAGCGTTGCATGCATAAACTGAGTAACTTGCAAAAAGTGGATTTGAGAAAATCGCCATTGAAGTTGTGGACATGCAAACGGCTAAAATTCAACTAAATTCTGGCCTAGC
>Ga0049107_10000768_pt1 | contig 10498 bp, 5 predicted proteins | sample WorMetilPIANOSA1_FD_61187 | JGI IMG/M metagenome (GOLD analysis project Ga0049107, IMG submission 61187) | Marine gutless worms symbiont microbial communities from Max Planck institute for Marine Microbiology, Germany - Olavius ilvae PIANOSA.1 | ecosystem: Host-associated > Annelida > Digestive... | reverse complement strand
AAAAGTACATGTGTGTCATTGTAATTCGCTAGGTGGCGCGACGTGACGCTCGGTAACGATAACGGGACGGACGGACAGACGGACAGAGTGCGACGCATTATGCGGCCCCCTCCTAGGGAGGAGGGCCGCATAAAAATTTTAGTTGAAAAAATAGTTTAGTTTAACTACTTTTTGGCAACTAGTGCCCATCAGCTGATAACGAGAAAGATATCGCTGTGATATGCACTATTAATTTTGGATAATTCCTACAGCTACTCGTTAAATTTTTGCAAGATGGCATCAACTCGATGGCATTTAAACGCGTTTAGAGCAATCTGTTAAAAATTCAGCAGGCCTGCGTCTTGCCATCACGAACTGTCATAATTGCTGCGTAGACATCAGACTTCATTTTAGCCTACTATTTTTGACATCCGAAAAGCCCAGATCTCAACTCAGTTGATATCAGATAGAGACTACCATACACGAGCGTGTTTACCTGACAGACCTCCAAGTGTTGATGAACTGAAAAAGCAGCTGATTCTGTTCTGGTACAATCCTGACCAGGACAAACTGTAGGCCTATGTGATCTATCGTAAATAACCTTGGTCACTATAGCTGTTTAAAGGCTTTCTGAATCTAGCGTATAGGCCTAGTTGACATCACATTACATATGGCCTGCAGGCTGGTATAAACGATTGACAGTGATTCATAAAAATACAACTACGGCTACTGTGTTCAACCGCAAGTACTGTTCAAGACCATTTGACGGTCACTTAAGCAAAGTTGTTTGCACGAATGCGCAAGCGCGGTTTGTCAGCGATAGCCATATTTTCTTGTTGTCAGCAGTGACGTGAAAGCTGCCTTGCTACTTTTGTGTTCTGTCTTTCCTAATATTACAAGTCAGCGTGTGTAGATAGATATCTCTTCTGTCTCTCTTGTTCCTGAAAAAACACAGATTTACTTATTGCTGTCAGGTGAAGTATACGTTGTTGGGCATTCATCGCTAGCGCTACATGCGTGTACGATGTGCACACTGAAATATTACGGACACTACGTTTACTCTGGAACTATTTAGTAATCTTTTTGTCAAGTTAAAGTTTTACTATAGGCTACTGCAAACAAAATGGTCAGTTCGGTTGCTTGTCCACATGATAGCTTATGCTTTTCTAACTCGCTTTGTTCATATTTCTCTGTTCAAATTTCTAGCCATTGCAGCCCATCACAGGTACACGAAGCCATTTAGCATAAAGGATGAAATACAGAACCATGTCACACTGCAGCTTTTACTGACTTGCTCCGTGCTCGCTAAACAACTGGATATCGTCAGTTCAAAACTACAAATATTATTTTAATTCAAAATTTCAGCAAAACTTGAAATAACAACTGACAGAATTATTACTTGTGATTACTTAGCAAACTGCTGTTGAGGGAGACCCAGTTGACGCCAGAATATGTCAAAACACCGACAGGTATGTCATTCAGCCTGCTTTAACAAGCAAGATTATAAGTTCCATACGCATCATCAGCATCATCATCGAAACAAAAAACAACATCCAAACTTTGACCATGAAGCCTATGCGATTGATGTGCTGTATCACAACAATGATCTCAAGTATCAGCATGCAATAAATCATGCATATAAGTGAACAGTCAAAAACACATACGTAAGCACATCATTGCTCAACATGCATGATAATATTCATATGGTGCATTTCCACTATGCCACTTCAAAAATAAGCTTATAACAGTTGAATAGGCGCTATTACTATTTTCAGCATTTGTTTAATTAGCCTTTATCACATATTACTGCATATTAGGCCGGGTCCCCACAGTCTTAAAAAAACTTTTGCGGATTGCTGACTTGACACACTGGCTGCCCTTCCTGTCGCCCAAAAACAGTATCAAAGCACTGAAAGAATACAATATATTAACGAAAAAGCGCTCGTAGGAGACGCAAACACTGCACGCTGGCTGTAGTAAGGCGGAGCCAAACATTTTCACCCCACCACAGACCCCCTTCCCATGGGCGCGGGAAGGGCAAAATTTAATCAGCTGGAGATGGTCACTACCTTTACCTACAAACCCAGTTTGGTGAGGATCGATGCATGCAATTTCGAGTTATCGTGGTAACAGACCCACAAACAAACAAACACACAATCAGACAGGGGCGATTACAATACATTGCACCGCAGCTTAGCGCGCAGTGTAATAATAACTATGCTGTTAGTAATACTACATGTACTTGGTTTTATTGTGCGTCAGCATAACTATGCATGCACAGCGCGATACTGTTTTACCAATTCTGACTGTCCGTCTGACTCTCCAATGCCGGTATGGTAACAAAATGAATGGACACATTTACACTTTTTAAGGTTCTCGTAGGGATATAATTCTACTTTTATTCCACCCCAACGCCGTTACAAAATTCCAAGCGGAACCCACTCGGCGAGGGCGTTAAATACAGAGGGGTGGGAAAATTTGGCAAATATCGCCATTTATCTCGGAAATGGTACGAGATGGGGCCATAATTAACACGGAAAACTAATAGGAATTCACAGATAGCCGATCGATCCATGTCAGATCCAATGACCCTGAGTGACCTTGAGGAGTCACCAAATTTTCTGGCAGATCTCCATAATAACGCCCGAACGGTTTGACCTGGAATGACCAAATATGCCATGATACCGCAGATGGGGCAGCAGCATATTTCTAGCAGTCAGCCATGTCCCATCCCTAGCAGGCGGGGCCTCAGCGTCCCCAAAATTTTTTGGGACCCCTATCTACGCCCAACCGGTTCGACCTAAAGCGACCAAATTTGGCATGGTATCATACGTGGCGTGGGAGCGTGTTTCTAGGGGTCAGCCACGCCCGAGTCCCAAGGAAGCAGGGCCCCAGATTCCCCCAAATTTTGGGACCCCCTACCTATGCCCCAAAACTGTTCGATACTAGAGCGAGGAAATCTGGTGTGATTACACATGTGGGGAAGTAGTGTGTTTTTAGTGGGTCAATCACACCCCCCGTCCCAACGGTGTGGACCCCAGCGTCCTCCAAATTTTTGGGACCTGCTAACCTCGCACACAGGAAGAGAAACAGAAACAAAATTTGCACGGTGATCAAACTATTGTGAGGAACATTTTTGCACAGTCGACCACGAATGCTGAAGCGCGATCTATTTCCGGTAGCTAACCTTCTTGTTTTACTTGCCTACTTTTCTGGAACATTCCAGATAAGGATTGATTCCAGAAGGTCTTCTAAAAGACTGCCTAACTTTGAGCCCAGGCAGGTAGCAACTCTGAAGCTGAGGTATCTTTGTAGATGCGAGCCATAACTTATGAGGCCAGGTGAAAACAAATTACGAAAAGTATGTACATTTAAACGAATGCAACCTAGGAAAAATAACAAAAATTAGCAACATCAAATAACTGGTGCACTGTTAAACTGATGATTGCACTGTCTGAGCAGGTGAGTGTCATCTGAAGCAAGGGGAAGATAAGCATTCAACATCCTCGACCTGGGTTGTGGAAAACACTGTAACTCAATGACACCTAGAAACATAGATAATACTACACAGAAGAAGCAACATAACTGCAGCATTGCACTGTATCACTATGCAAAAGTACAAAACATGCAAAAATCAAAAACTGATAAAAAGCAAACTGCCAAAATTCATGAAAGCCAGCAAATTATAGAACAGTTGCAGAATCAGCAGCATCATCATTCTGAAGACATGACAAACTCTAAGGAAAATGACTCAGCTTCAGGCATCTCAGATTCAGCTTTAACGTAGACATTGTGCGCCTTCTAAATGTCTGTATTATTATTATTATTATTATTATTATTATTATATTATGGTGCACACCAGACAGCAACATTAAACGCAGACTGGCTCCACTTTCACAACTTGGATGACATGTAAACAGTCAAGCAAAAAGTCCTCATACTCCAACAGCTGTCAAACTGGCCCCGTCATTCTCCTCCGTATCTGAAATGTGTGTCGAGTGGGACGTTAAGCCCTAGTATACCATACCCGTCATTCTCCAGCCCTGCTATGGTCAGTCATTTTCTAATCTGTATTTTCCATCAGTCATGGTTAGCCCCTCCTTAGAAACATGGTCTGTGCCCTTGCAAATGGTGGATAGTCACAGACGTCTGCGTATAGCAACAGCACCGACATGTGTCACTTGGTATTTCTAGATTCAATATTTACACAATTACAGCATATATAGAAATAACAAACATTCGTGTGATGACATTCAAGGATGATAAAGAAAAAAGAATGTTTAACGTGAAGTGACATTTGACCACATTCTGGTGACTTCTTGCAAGTAAGAACATCTCCAAAGTAACACGGTACTTTCATCGCACATTGTCTGACAGCCGAGCTTCTGGCCACACATCACATAAGCAAGTATGAAAATTGTGTCAAATACGAGTCATATCACGTAACTTAACAATGGACTCGAGTCAGACCTATGTCACACAAATTGTCGCTCCACAAACATAGGTCAGGATTTCTGTTCCAGCACAGTGACGGCAGCAGCAGTGAGTAGTGAATAAACATACGAGTAACTTTACATTTGAAGTGAAGTGTGTGGTAGACTTAAGTCCATATGGTCCAACAAACACTGCATATTTTTCATGCATTATAATTTTCAACCATTCAAGATAGAAACAGTTTTCACATAATATTCAGAAAATTTGACACAGATAAGATTTTTTTATGCACCGAGATTTTTTAAATGCATTTGTTACATATTTGTTGTAAGTTTTTAGCTCAAAGTTATTGTATCGCACAGAACTTATTTCCAGGCACTTCAGTTGATGCGTGTAAAGCAATGCAACAAGTTTCTAACAGCGTTGACAGTTTCATTATTGTTATACTGCAGTCGATGCCCACTATTCACTAGACTGACATGGTATAACATGTTTGGACCTTGGTGTATTTTGCACTGACAGTCAATTCTTCTTGATTGTGTCACAGCAGCTGTGTAACGTCTTTTCCAGATGTAATCCAGCTGACATGCCCCAGATTTAGCAGCTGACTAAAAGGCCGCAGCTCTTGTACAATCAATTGCCACGTTGACTGAAGTTTGGTATGTTTGCTTTTGGAAATATAGATATGTGCTTGTATTGACAATACATCAAGTATAATGCAATAAACAACAGACCGATTTGCAAAGAACATTTAACAACTTCATACAAAATATGTAACACTTGATTTCAGATAATTTCTGTGCATAAAAGTGTCACACTGTTAGAATCACTTTGTTGTATTCGAGACTTATGTCAACTGAACTGCCTGAAAAGATACTATGTGCATAAAAACTCAATTTACAAAGAATATTAGCAAGTGCATAAAAATCATACATACATCCTTGCAGTCTGAATTTCTTGAACAGCTCACTGAAAACTCTGTCATTTGATCTTGAACAGCTTAAAAATTACAATGCATGAAGAAACGTAGTTTTTACTGCTGCGCCACTCTGTGGTTTTACAACAAGCATCAGCAACAACCATCTAGTTGAACTCAACGACGGTGTTCTTTCTTCATGTCTTCTCGCAGCCGCCACAACATCAGCTCCATACAGCTACTCGCATCCTCATGACTGTCATGCCCAGCAACTGTCAACCACACATAATATAACGTCTACAACTAATAACAAGTATTCTACATTAAGTTAAACAAACTGACATTCTATCAATTCCAACTGTGGCTGCAGATTTAGACAATTGCGCCTGCAGTTAATATATCAAAACTTAAGGTGAAACATAGCTAACTGTTGTCCACACATGATCAAGCCACTTCTGCATAACACGGTCTATATTCCTACTGTCAAGAGATCAGTGCTTTGTCACTGTTGGTTGGATGGCAGGAAGGGCATCTCTCCTCTAAAAATACAGCTATAGTAATCATCAAAGGTTTCCTTTGACACCTTTGGGGGGACCACCAGATAACCCAGATATACTTTAAAAATAGCCACTGACGTGTATTTTTAAACCAATATCATCATCTTCATCATCATCATCATCATCAGCAGCAGCAGCAGTTGCAGTGAATGAGTAGTTAACATCTCCGTCAACACATCATAACTCATTTCAGACGAGTCTCTAATGTCAATCACACACTAAACTAACAAAACCAAACCAGAATCAACCAAATTGCATACGTAACACAAGACCTGCAAAAATCAAAGTAGTAGCCATAGTGAAGTACACAAACATACACTCCATAAAAACAAGCATAACATAACAACATAATTCTGCTTTAGGAATGTCAGTCACTAGCACACTGATAAAAAATGAAGCTGCAGCCGAAACACATTACGTAGTATATTGCATCGAGACCAACAAGCAGTCTTCTCAGAACCTTTATCAATGAGACAAGGTCTGTGACATTAATCTTACATGAAAATGAACATTAAAGGTGTCATAGATTTGCCATATGGATGCAGTTCTCTCTATTTTAAGGGCCATTTTTCCAGGTGAACGTGGGTTAGCCAATTTTATTGGAGCTAGGGATAATGAAAGTGGTGGTGACAACTGGAGCTATAAGACTTGCAAAGCTTCAGTCAAATCGTCACCACCAACAAACTAACACCCGACTCTTTACAGGCTGGATATCCCTCCTGTCGCCCAACCAACAGAGTCGAAGCACTGAAGGGAATCAGTTACTAATATATTTTAACTAATTAACTTGCAAACACTTTGGGACTTGTTCTTGGTGGCGGACATATTCTGGCCATTGTTCAAAATCCCAGAGCAAGATAATACAATAAAAGTTCATGCATTTATCTTATTACAGCTGTGAGACAAAAACAAGTCCATGTTGAAATGGTTAATCACTGACCATCATTCTGAATGATGCGCTGCAGCATGTCGGCAGCAAGGTTCTTGAGAGCGCGCTTGTATGGCAGGCCGAGTCGATGAGGAAACACGACCGATGTGTCCACCACTGAACTGTGGATCAGCTGCAGCATCAACCAGTAATTGTAATAGAGAAACGTAAAATTAAAAAAAAACAAGGTAGAATCTACCCAAACCTAATATCCATCAAGCAGCATTGATCTCGGATTATTGTTGGATGTTGGTTTGATGGTGGTGATGATTTGACTGGAGCTTTGCATGACCTATAGCTCCAGTAGTCCAGTTGTCACCACCACCTCCATCATCCTTTGCTTCAATAAACACCGGCTCACCTGGAAAATGGCCATTAAAATGGAGAGAGAGTTGCTATCATCAGAGTTACGTTAAGCAGCATTAATAGATACCAGCATCAGTATCAGAAAGAGTGGGCAAAGTGATATCCACTGTTGCAGCAAGGCCGTTAGTTCATTCAATTTGCTCTAATCACGTTCCTGACTAAAACAGAGCGACAAACCTTGAGTGCGATAAAGTCGCTCTCAAGACTGTGTCCGATCAAGATAGTGCGGTCATTAAACATGCTGAGCAGTACGGCCTGTACATCACGAAGCGTTCTCCGTACTCCGTGCATCTGCTGTGCGGTGATGCCACTGAACCGAGTGTTGTAGTCAACAATCTTATGTTCTGGTCGTACCAGAGACTCGTAGACTGTCTTCAACTCCGAGTTGATAACCGTCACCCTCGCCAGCTCAACGCCTGCTGTGGTATATACCTAATGTGCATATCACATTCACCTTAATAATCCCTGGCATCAGCATATGGTATTAGCAATATCGTTTAGGTGGCTATCAATTAAATAATTTTAATCAAATAACAGAATATGTCCAATCGTCATTAACTAAGTGATTAATATGCCCCATCCCTAGGGTAGGGGCATTAAGCGATGATGCGAGAGTCTGACGTCTGTCGCATACATTGGGCCTAAGTCGACAATAGAGAGGCCTAGGAAGACTAAAATTGGCATAGAGGTAGCCCACGTCACACGTGACTCGGACACCACTTTCTAGGTCACAAGACGTGGTTATGTCTGAGCCCTTGAACGAGGTAGTGCACGATGCAAAAAAGCATCATCTTCTAAGCAATGAATTGAAACAGTTTTTAAAAATGCATTTTGAAAAATATTTGGTTTTGCATCACACAGAATTTTTTTACTGCTAATCAGTGATGCAAACTACCAATATCACGTCTTCAGAGTTTCATATGTTACCACTGCCGCCGGCATCATCTGTTGCTGCAGCAAAATCTAGGATGGTTCGACAATCTGGTACCGGCTTACCCAGACTGTCCTGGAAACTGGCCATTAAAACGAGCATCATCATCAAACGTCCAGCATATACAATCACTAACAGGTGAAACATAATTAGAGCGAAAAAGAATATGAAAAGGAGCAAACCATTTCACAGTCGAGAGCATAAACACCAAAGCCTTCATCCTGTGATGAGCAGCTGGATGCTCGGGACAGAGTCTTAACATAACCAGTCATGCATGTGTACTTGTTCTGCTCATGAACATGATGCTAAAACATACACAGTTAAACATCGGATGATACCTTGTGTAATTTTATTCTACTCTCTCCTTGTGTCCTTTAATTACAAACTACACCATATCCCGATGAAAGCAACACTAAAATACAACTGTTGTACACAGCAACAACAAAACTTCAGAATTTTTCAGCCATAAATTATTGTCTGAATGCTGTTAACTGCAACGAAATTCGTCCAGTAGTCCATGATGTCTGTCGTCTGAATTTTACGTCGTCGATTCCCTTTGTTCATTCAAGGCCTTGGACATGCCTACCATTGGTGTTAGTCCTTGGCCTTAAGGTCAAAATTTGTGGCCTTGGCCTTGCGAGACTGCAAGTCCTTGGCCTTGAGGCAAAGTCCTTGGCCTTGGCCTTAGAAGACCGGCCTTGGCATAAATCGTCAAGGCCATTAATTTGACTAATACCAGTATTATCCCTGCCAAATGCAACAAATTTCCTATAATTGTCACTTCTGTCAGTCTCAGAACTGGTAGTAGCCGGCAATGCTGTTTTAAATAGCCAGTTTTAGTGTATATTAAATCATTTAATGAAGGCAAAAAAGTTGCACACTGATGAGTGTTATGTCTGCATTATAAGCTTTATTCGTTCTGTTTTGGCCTTGACCTTGGCCTTGAGGCCATGGCCTTGGTTTTGATGGTGCTGGCCTTGTTAACTTCACTGGTGCCTACCAAGGTACCGAGGTACCAAGGCACATGCCCTCTACATCTAGAGGGCTGTGACCAAGGTAGGACTTTTACTGGTGCACAGGAGCAATTTTGATGGGATGCCCTTCCTGCCGCCACCAGTGACTCATATGAGTACCAGCGGGAACTGAACCCAGGCTCGCTGGGTGCAAGTCTGCCACCTTAACCACTGAGCAATGGCTGCTGCTTGCAACAGTCCACGACATGCAGAACTTTAAAAATTCATAACTGAAATAAATCCAAACGAATGGCAAACACCCTATTAATCTTTTGCCATTATTAATTTAATAACATTATCATTATGCATGCTGCACCAGCCGCCTGGAACAACCTGCTACAATCACTGTCTCTTATAAATTAAAGCTTAAACCGCACTCTTTCAAAGTGGGTTTTTATGAACTTTGCCTAGTTTTCATCAAATCATTGTTTATTTTAAAACGTTATTAAACTATTTTACTTCTATTAGTTATTAGCTCCATTTCATTTGACATTTACAGTCTATATGAGACTGTAAATGTGAAATGAAACAGCTGCTCACTTTGCTGTAGGTGGTAAACCTTATAACTATGACTCTGAACTCCACAAGGTGCTATACAAAGTTGGACTGTCATTGTTTGTTTGTTTGTTTGCTTGGGGTTTAACGGCATTTTCAGCACAAATATATTATATCACGCCATAACAGTAGGAAATATGTCACGTAGGGGCAGGAGACAACACAAATACACAATAAAACAATGAAGCAATACAATAAACCAAGAAAATCATGCGCACTCTTCGGCCTAGGCTTTCTGGAGACGATCTGCTCGCCACAATTAGGCTTCCTCAGAGGAGTCTTTCTAGCCAATCACTTGGCAAGTACTGAGAACAACCAAAAGACAGAACACATAGCAACGAAAACTAACGATACGTAGAAAGGGGCCCTAATGAACAACAATACAGTATAATGCATGCTAAGATATAAAACAGAAACTAGACCTGGTTTAGTCACCTTGTACCACATCTGGCCAGGAAACGGAGCGGGTCAATTCTTACAACCCCGGAGCCCGCATGGGGCTGAACTGTCAGTCATAATCTCAAATATGCCAGTTAACAGTATCAGGACAGACTGGATTCGATTAGATTAGTTCTGTATCTGTGGCTACCTGCAACCATGGCTCAGTGACTAAGGTGGTGGACACTCAGCCTGTGAACCTCAGTTCAATTCCTGCTGTTACCCTACGAGTCAACGGACACTCAGCCTGTGAACCTCAGTTCAATAGCGCAGTTCGCTATTACTATAAATAGCAATGTTTGCCCGCACATCCGGGTTCCAAACATGCTAATGAGGAATCCTATGCATGACGTCATAGGAATTTTTAATAGCGAAGCACGC
>Ga0049107_10000767_pt1 | contig 10500 bp, 6 predicted proteins | sample WorMetilPIANOSA1_FD_61187 | JGI IMG/M metagenome (GOLD analysis project Ga0049107, IMG submission 61187) | Marine gutless worms symbiont microbial communities from Max Planck institute for Marine Microbiology, Germany - Olavius ilvae PIANOSA.1 | ecosystem: Host-associated > Annelida > Digestive... | reverse complement strand
ACTTTGTAGCAAAATATCAAGTCCAGGTGCAGGCGCCTCAACTCTAGGCTTGGTAAACCTAGTCGGTGCATGCGCTCATCATAGTTTAAATCTTTCATTCCTACTAATCTTTTTGTGAAAGTCTCTGTACCTTTTCTATTTGGTCTATGTCCTGCTTCAGCCAAGGAGACCAGACAACACTATTGTACTCTAATATAGGACGCACATACACCACAAATGCATGCACATATAAGTCATTGTCCCTAGATGCAAAACACTTCAAAATGCAGTTTGCTCGCCGGTATGCTTTAGCCGTGATTTCACCAATATGCTGCGATGATAACAAATCGCTACTCATAGTAATGCCAAGGTCTTTACAATGTTTTTTGTAGCTAAGCAAACACAGGCTATAATTGTTGCAGGTTATTTATGGTTGCTGTTTTATTAGTCTTATCAGGGCACAATTTTGTGATGCATTGAGGTAGTATTTACCAGTTAGTATGTGGAAGTCCCAGATGTATTCCTATGGAAAAGTGCTTACTGGCAAGTTCCGTCATGGGTTTTGGCTGAAGTTGGTTGCATGACTGTAATTAGCTAAACTGTAAATGTGTGTGGCATAGTGAAATGACATCCACGACACAGTTCTTGGCTGAGGACTTTGCTGTGTAATGCCATTTTACTACACTGCGTGTATGCATGGATAGAGTTTCAAGTATACAGAGATGATATTTTGTCTGCATCTGTAGTAGACAACACAGGAGTAAGGTGAATATTAGCAGGATTTTTGAGGTATTGGAAAGATTTAGGCTGAGTAGTAAGGGACCAGTTTTACTGTGCAGCAAGCTCAATGTTTAGGACTGCCAATCTACTGGTTCAGTGAATCAAATCAGCCTTATTTCAGGCAAAGATAGCCCATAGCATACGTACATAAACACATACACACATTATACAGTAATATGAGCCTTGAAAGAGATAATGATTTTTGTCAGTTAGACAACATCTTGCATGATGTGTCATAATGCATGTTGTTTTTGCTTGCAAAATTGAGTCATCTGTAAATAATTTATTTATTGGTTTATTTCTTTCTATTTTAGGCTGCAGCATTGTCACTGACTTTTCTTTTTCCTCTGGAAACAATCCGAACACGTTTTCAAGGTTATGAGTAATTTGCTTGTTTATTGTTATTATCACATTGTCTTGGACTATGTTTATAAGATGCATATTCTGTAATGTTAGTTATTTTTCTTTATAGTCATCTGTATGGCCGTTATTGGGCAAGTTGAACTGCAGCTGTCATGGGACAAGTGTGTTGATAAAAATTTGAGTATATTTAAAACTACGAAGATGATGGATCCACATTGAGATCTGGATCAGCACCAAAGTTAGATGATTTGCTGTTAGCGAGACATTCCAACGTGCAAGAAATTTCATAAGAATTTGTCAACAACTTTTGATTTATCACCAAAATTCATTTTATTGCCCCTATGAAGCAGTGGTAAAATTCCTCAAAAATTCCTATATCTGCATCATGATCAGGATCACTGCCAAAATCTAGTCAGCTGTTTCTAGTCACACACCACATGCATTGAAAAGTTTTTTCTATAAAAAAAATTTGTCACAAATTTGATACCAGTTTTTAGTTATTCTGCTGGCATAGTATAAAGTCTGTTGTTATATTGCTGAGTACATTGGATCCGAACAAGTGGTAAATGGTAAGATTTGATGACTAGAATGCCACTCAGTTCAATACATACCTCTGCCAAGGCCGCTGATGTTGCAAAATTGTTACTGTTAAACAAACGCCGGGTAACACATCCACCCATCCAGAGTATTTTGCATGTATGTTTTGGCTCCCACCTAACCATAACCCTATCATAACTGTAATGTAGTGTGATCGGGATTATTACCAAAATCTAATGTTTTCTTCCGTGGCCCATGTGCCACCTTTCCGCTGAATTTTATGAAAATATGTTAGTAGATTTTGCATATTTGTGCTAACTAACGAAGTAACTAATACTGATGAAAATGTAGCCACCTTGGCAGAGGTAATGATTGTGGAAAAAGATTAAGTTAGTATGCACTTGATACAAGACAGGAACAGGAGACTGGAAGTTGTAAAAAAAATTTAATGTATTTGTCATCGTCTTCTTTACTGCATCTTTCCTGCATCAGGCTTCTTAATGATTGTTGTCTGGGTTTGTTTGCTCAGTTAGTGACAAGGAACAAAGCAGCTCGACCATTTCATCAATTCTGACCATCATTAGGCAGGAAGGATGGTACGGTATCAGTGTTTTTATATCTTAGGCATTGAGCCCCAGTAATAAACTGAGTACTTTTGTATATTGCAATTACTAGTTTTGCTTTAGGGCTTGATCAAGCCATATGACCAGGTATCCCCAGGTGCCTGTCTATGAGTGTTATCGCCAGCTTGTATCCGTGGCATCCCTCGTGCTTTCCTCACCGCCGTCGACGCACCGGTACTTAAAATTGACATTCATTACCTCTAAAATACTAACACGTTAAATTATACACAGATGCGCATCCTAGTCCATGAACAAGCCAAACTGTGCACACCATTGTCCTGCGTGCTGCTGGCCTACTTGGCTTGAGCGTCGGGGGGGGGGAGTGGAGACATCTATATGGGCCGCGCTAGGAGTTTCAAATTGCAGTCACTGAGGTGGGCTGTGGCCTGTTGCTAATTGGCGACATACTTCATCTGACAGCATGGCACCAGCACCGCCGAGACGAGAGCGCGAGTGATGGTATACTGGACACGCTGCTTGATCCATAGATCTTAGCCCTATTTTGCTTATTGTTTGTGATTTTAGCCGAGATATTATAAACACATTGCCAATACTTAATTTGTGTTCCATTTGGTTTAAACAAATAAATTATTTTTTGATCATTTTTGTGGTAATATGTCCGGGCAAGGTAATAGTGATTGTATACATTGTGACTGTCACTAACAGGAGCATTGATCTGTGGCAGGAGTACGGCCATAGACAGTGCAATGCTAAACACATATGCAAAGATCATTAGATAAATAAGTTACAAAATGGTGCCATTCCCATTAGTTTTTAAAATATGAAAAAATCTGAAACATACATTTGTAGGAATTTAATTTGGATCATCTGCTGAGAATTTAATAATGACGCCACTAGACAGCATTTGTTAACATCTAATTGGGACATTACCGTGGAAAGCATCCTGTAAGGAACAGGATGCCTGCATCAAGGAGGATGTGTTTTATCCAGCATTTATTTATTTGTTTGTCTGTTAGCAACTTCCACATAAAAACCACTGATCGGATATTGATGAAAATTTTTCCAAAGATGTATCTGGAGAATGGTAAATAACTGCATGGTTGCTTGTTTCCTACTAATAGTTTGATTTTGACTATTACTAAATCTCCCTTCCATGCTCTGACAAGTGTAAAGTGGCATTTTAAACAAATGTTGGTGTATGATTATTACTGAAGTGATTGTGTGGCCAGTGTGCTTTTAGTATTTGTGACATTGATTGTTAGGTCTTCATTGTACCAAGGCTGGTGGTCTCTAATAGTTAGTATTTCTGTGACGAACTTTGCCTACTTCTATACTTTTCATTGCCTTCGAGTATTTGTGTTCTCTGGCGTTGGAGACCAGTCTTTGCATGGAGACTTCCTTTCAGGACTCATTGCAGGTCTGCATGTCATTAATACTTACATTTGTCCATTCCTTTGTTGACATTCATGAAAAATAAATGTTGATATGACAAATACACGTTATTTATCCTATTGACTATCATAATTCAGGCACAATGTATATTTTGTTTAGCAGTTTATTAATTTTGTGTATTTGTTTCCCAAAACTGGCATAATGAAAAAAATGTACAAAATTGTGGCTGATGTGTAACATCTACCAAATTTGCAGCATTTTTGTCTAATTGTACTGTAGAGCAGCTTTTTATTTAGCTTTGAACTGACTTTCAAATAGAGCTGTGACACTAGTTGACGTATAGATTTATGTATGTTGTGCTTTTATCTAATTGCAGTTATGCATTCATTCTGTGAACTAGTAGTTTTACTGTTGCAGTTTCTACAGAGATCACTGATTTTCTGATTTTATATTTTACGTATTAATTTATCAAAAAAAACTAAAGCAAATAGTCCAAAACGTCATTAGGTAACAATGGAGTAATTGAATGTTGCTATATGGAAATTGGCTTTCTTGTATTGCAATCAACAGGTTGCGGGTTTGACTGCCGGCCGCTGCATTGCCAAGTAGCTACCCTGGGCAAGTCATTCACACGTGCCCAGCGCCTCTGAAGTTATGACCATATGGCACTATAGAAATTAAGAGTAATTTAAAAATTTTAATTTAATATTCAGCTTAAATGCTGTTTGATGAGATAAGACGAGGAGGTTCATACCAAAGATACTGTGTTGATGGCAATGCACCAGGTTGTGTCTCGGTGTTCATTTCCAGTCCTCTGTGGGTTGCCAATACACGGCTGAAGCTGCAAGGTGTGACTGTTAAAACCAAGGCTGAGCAACAAAGTGCCAGTGACCGCCAGCTGCCTATGTATAGTGGAATTGTTGGTACGCATGTCAGCTGTTCGAATCATGCATTGTTTCTAACAGTGCCCGTGCAACTTTTTGTGAAGCGTCACTGAAATATTTACTTTTGTAGTTAGTTATTTAGTTTGTTTTGGATATTGTAAATACATTTTCCTCCATGTTGTTACTGGCTATTATGTTCACCTTTCCCTAACCAAAGCTGCATGTTATTGTTCTTTTTTTGTGATTCTGATACTCTAGACACTTTGACACTGTTAGTTGGGTGACAGGAAGGGCATCTGGCATGTAATAAAACTGGATGTTGGTTTGTTGTTGGTGATGATTTGACTGGAGCTTTACACGGCTTGTAGCTCCAGTTGTCACCACCACCTCCATCATCCTTTGCTTCAATAAGCACCGGCTAACCCGGGTTCACCTGGAAAATGGCCATTAAAATGGAGAGAGAGAGATACTGTTAGTTGGATGGTAAGAAGGGATCTAGCCTGTAAAAACTGACTGTTAGTATGCTAGTAGTGGTGTTGGTGAATATCATGGAGTTCAAGTTGACACCATTTCCACCTCCATCATCTCTTGTTGTGGCAAAATTCATGTACTGGCTTAGCCAGGTTGTCCTGGAATTCCCGCCATAAAATGAGTGTTGTTGTTTTAGTATTATGATTGCTACAATATTTCTTTTTCTCTCCCAGTACACTGGAGGGTCTGAATGTCGGCAGATGTATTGTACCACCACGCCATTAAGTAACATGTTGTTTTTAGCATTTGAAATGAATTTGAAATGAACATTCAGTTTCATTTGTTCAGTGTGCATAAAAGACTGAGGTGGTATGACTGTGTTGACAGATTGCTTATCACATATTGCGTACCGCGATGGCCTACTGGCCTGGTGGGACGGCCTCTTACCTTCTTTAGTCTTGGTATCCAATCCTGCGATAAACTTTATGATCTATGAAGCACTGAAAAGGAATCTTCTACCCGTATTAGCTTTATGGGTAAGAAAGATGCATTGTTGGATGTTTTTTCTTAACTTGAGTCAGAAATTGTGCTGCATGTGATGTACCAATGGTGTGATAACTTTTGTAAATGTTAAGTAAAAATACTCATAAGCTTGGAGTGTGATTGTTTGCAGCAACATCAGCAATCATCACGATGAAGAAGAAGAAGAAGAACAGTTATTATGAAGTGCTATGATCAAGGCCACAAAGGCACTGAAATAACATTTAATGACGTACTGTAATTATGGTTGTCAGTTGTGGTTGGAAAACATACAAGAGATCACTTCCAGCCGAAAAATGTGTGGTTTGTTCCTCAATGACTTTCTCTGTACAAGGGTCCCAAACTCCCAGTCTTAGTCCCAGTTGTAGTGTATATAGTATAACAGTTAGATTTGGTTTGTGCTAGCAACATTTAATGTCAATATGTAATCAAGCATTTTCCACAACTGTTCAGGTTTGCTATCTACAGCAAAATACTTGCACATTGGGATCATAGTTGTGTATCATCTGTATTAGTTTCAGTCTGACTGTTTCAGTTGCATGTTTTTATTACATCCCAGTAAGCATGGTGCTTGCAGCAAACGTGTGTTTGGATGCTGTATTTTTATGAACACATAAATTGTGTAAAAGAAATGATTACTGTGTGTGTAATAGAGCCCAGCACAGGTCAACTTGCCATGGGCCAGTCTTGTCCTTTTGTCTCAAAATTTTCCTTATCCGACTGTTTCAGGCCCAGTCAGTCCTGACCTGATCCGCCCAGCAGTGAACTTAATAGTTTGCATGAAAATGTTTGAAACGATGTTCAAGTTTAACATAATGCAGTGCATCATTGTGTATGAGATTGTGAATTGTGGCGATCAAGAGAAATTATTCCAATAAGAGTAAATAAGTCACATTTCATAAGTTCATAGTCCGATTCCACTTCGCCAAATTATCAATGATTCAGTTGCAATACATCTATCTGCCAAGAGCATGGGCCTGAAAGGGCCACCAACTGGCTCTCATTTTTTCCTACAAAATTGTATGCCGACCACGTGAAACTCAGCCCGTGTACCGTGTAAGTTGTAACTTATGCTGTGTATTTGTGTGCATGCAGGTAAACATTAGCAGTTTGTATTTTACATTTGGCAGTGTTTCAAAGTTGATCGCTACCGTCGTCACATATCCACTTCAAGTCTTTCAGACACGAGTCAGAGTATGATGCAGTTTTATAAGTTGTCTTCTGTTTTGATTTCATGCATTAGACATTAGGTGGGTAGCTGCCCTCAGCGCTTTGGCACTGTTGGTTAGGTGGCAGGAAGGGCGTCTGGCTGTGTGGGTGTGCTGGTAGTGGTGATCTGACTGGAGCTTTGCCTCGACCTCCATGTGTCTTGCTACAGCAAAAATCAAGAATGGTCTGAAATCTAGTAGTGCACTGAAATCTAGTAGTGCATTTAACGTCCACCCAGGTGGACGTTAAATGAGTATGATGTAGTGTAATGGATGGGTATTAATTAACCCAGTGTATTTATGTTAAATTATCAAGGGGGCAACTGGCCACAGAGCCAGAGGAATAATCTCTCCATCGCAGTTCATCAGTTTCACTGGCACAGCATGCAGGTGCATTGTCCTGCTGAATTTTAACGAAATCACTTTAAATGTGTTTAAGTAGTATCAATAATAATAATAATAATACGAGCATTTGTAAGGCGCACAATGTCAGCATCAGAGCTGAATCTGAGGCGCCGAAATCAGCCAAAACCAGATCAGATCAGATCAGATCAGCCAAAACCAATAAACTATTACAGCAATATCTTTCTCGCTATGAAAAATAAGTGCAACGATGAGTTTTTGCTAAACTGTTCTTTCTTGTATTCACACAATACTGCAGAAATGCAGTGATGGTGAGGTGGTAGATTTTATTCAGAATACGTTCACTGATCATTGGATGTAACAGCAAAAAAATTGTTAAAACTGGTCAACATAAACCAAAGATAATGCAGAACTAATAGTGGCCAAGTTTTTCTTGGATGGGGAGACAGCGTAGTAGAAGCAGCTGCAGCCGTAGCAGTTCTTTTATGTGATTAACGTTTAATTTTATTTTAAGTTTTAAACTGACATATTGTGGAACTGTAGGCACAAGTTGCTATTCCTGACTTACTTCACATGCCAATCAGGTTTGCATGCATATGTTGTCTTTTTTCCTTGGCAGATACTAGTATATGAAACAAAACCAGTTATTAATGCTGAAGATCCTTTGTCCTTGTCTTTCATGGACCTCTTAACTTTCATCAGCATAACTCTGCTTAAATGTTATACTTCCGTGAACAAATTCCATCATAATCGTGATAATGCTATAAAAAGTTCACCTGAAACTGGCTGATCACATACTGCCTTCATCTGGCAGTCACTGCATTAGCATGAAAATGGCCATTTTTGCAGATGGATCTGGGTTAGCCAGTACCAGAACGTCTCCATTCTTGATTTTATTGGAGCTAAGGATGACGAAGGTGGTGGTGACAACTGGAGCTATAAGACATGCAAATTGTCACCATCAACAAACCAACACCCAACATTTTTACAGGCCGTATGTCCTTCCTGTCGCCCAACCAACAGTGTCGGAACACTGAAGGGAATAAACCTCGGACTTCGTTATATTCACGATATTGCCACAGAACATTCGGGACGAAATCCAGTGGACTTACAAAGTTTGGTGAGCCATTGGGCTATTCATGAAAAAGTCCATCAGCAAGCTATTAAATTGAGTATCAATGTCAGTTACAAGCTATATATGTGGCAAACTGGACTTTGCGTTATCAATATATTGCAGTGAGACAGTCTTCACACGAGGCAAAGTGCAACCGCTCGGAATGCGGACTACTGTGCAGCCTGTCTTTTTTAGCAGCTGCTTTCCATCAAATACTCACACCATGGTGCTTATCATTAAAGGTATAGAATAACAGACTAACAAATTAAGCCCAGTAATTATGGCCCACCGTGAATGTGGTGAACTGTAGAAGGGCATTCAGATATCTTGTTTGAATCTACAAGAGGGTAGAGTAGTGCTGTCCATAAATTTTAGATATCCTGCCGATGGACAAAGACAAACACGGGAGGGGCGGGGTACCGTAAAGCATAACTTTACGGAAGCTTACTGGGGCCACCCGTTTATCGAAATGTAGATTTTTATTTTCGAAATGTAAAAACTTTCCTGTTGGAGTTAATAAACAAATATTTTCTGCATTTTGCTGTGGTAAACAAACTGGAAATGTTTTGTTTAGGGAGAGCGTTGCGGCAGTATATCGTGGCATGGAGTCCAAGCTGGTTCAGACTGTGCTGACGTCTGCAGTGATGTTGGCAACTTACGAACATATATTTTCAATCGTTTCTCTGGTTCTTGGAGAATTACCTCGGTAGCTGCAGCCTGCGTGACTGTATAGGCTGTTGTTATCGTGAACTGGTGCTGTAATTTTGCTAATCTAGTCGCTGACGTCTTTCATCGTTTTCATGTTCGCTGCAAATGTTAACAAAATAATTAACACTTGTTTCATGTCCAGCACTTTAGTGCATTATGCCAGGCCTTGGGACCAACCTGCTGAGATACGAAGTGTTTCAGTTTGTAAATATGACATTCACAAGTACAGTTCTCTGTCCTGCTGAACACATTCTAGTTATGTTGTAATTTGTTAATTGTGCTGTGCTGCATTGAAAGTCTGTAGCATCTGTAGCACTGCATTTCAAACGCCTTGATGTTCCCACTCAACTTCTTGTTCAGGGTTCATGCCTGAGTGTTGTACACAGTTACTACTGAATGCTAACTCGGAACTCATCAGCCTGGACTCCAAGTAGTAAAATGGACAGTATGATTAGTCTGCCGTATAACACAATAACCATCTAACAGACTGAACAGTGACAACAGATACCAAATTCGACGACTAACCTGTTTGGTTAACTTGCTGTTTCTACACTTAAGTAACGTGTGAAAGAAAAATGGACTTTCAGTTATCCAGTTTTCAAGTTTTCAACCGGCAATTAATGATTAAAAACCAGATGGTCCAGTCGAAAACCAGACTGCTGGCAACCTTTGCATATGGAAAATACATGAGCATTTCCACTGGATCATAAATTTTTTCACTGTTCACCCTCATACCATTTGACTGGGAGTAAGCATCATAACTAAACTTCGGAAAGGGACGATTTGTAGGAGTCTATCGTTCCCTTAACCAATGGGTATGACTATATGAGACCAAAAACCTTGGGACACCACCCTGTATAGTTACGCTGATACCGTTTAACATAGAGGAGTTATTACCCGTCTAGTAACTGGGAGGGAGACCTAGGGGTTGACCACTCGAGGGTTGACTGCTCGACCCCATTCTGTCACGGAAAGGGAGCGGGACTCTGGGTCACCCCTTTTAATTCATGCTCACACTGACGCAAAGATACCAAATTTGACACGGTAAATAGGGGAGGGAGGGTTATGATTGCAGGGGTCTCAATGCAGTTTAATATTAGAGTCACCAAATCTGACATGGTAACCGATCTGGGAGGAAGGCTTTCAGGCCCACTTATTAGGGGGCTTGGTCGGGATTGCTCAGCCGTAGTTGAAAGTGCATGCGCTTTCCCCCCAAGTGCTTTTTATCGCGCGTCAGCATACATTGTATGGAATCGCGATATTGTTTTACCAGTTCCGTCCCAGGGGTCATTTCGAGGGGGAACGCTGTTCCCATTGTTGAAAAGCTGCCGGAACGCATGGGAACGGTGTTCCCATTGTTAAAGTGTTTAAGAACGCACAAAACTCCTCTCAGGTTGAGAAAAAATAAAAACGGTCTTAGATTCTTTCTTACCTTATGCCAAACCAAGAGTCGTAGGCCCTATAGTTCAGTTGACTCTTACGAAAATCATTAAAATTGTTGCCAACAGATGACGGATTTTATGGCTAAAAATGCACCAAATTCAATTTCGGCTGGGGCTCCGCCCCAGACCCCGCTC
>Ga0049107_10000766_pt1 | contig 10504 bp, 10 predicted proteins | sample WorMetilPIANOSA1_FD_61187 | JGI IMG/M metagenome (GOLD analysis project Ga0049107, IMG submission 61187) | Marine gutless worms symbiont microbial communities from Max Planck institute for Marine Microbiology, Germany - Olavius ilvae PIANOSA.1 | ecosystem: Host-associated > Annelida > Digestive... | reverse complement strand
GCTGGGTCACATTAAGGGTACTGTGGGCCTGGGTGTCAGGGCACATTAAGGCTACTGTGGGCCTGGGTGCTGGGTAACATTAAGGCTACTGTGGGCCTCGGTTTCAGGGTCGCATTTACTGCGCGCCTGGGAAGTCAGGGTCAAATTAAGGCTACTGCGGGCCTGGGTGTCAGGGTCGCATTAAGGCTACTGTAGGCCTGGGTGCTGGGTCACATTAAGGGTACTGTGGGCCTGGGTGTCAGGGCACATTAAGGGTACTGTGGGCCTGGGTGCTGGGTCACATTAAGGGTACTGTGGGCCTGGGTGTCAGGGCACATTAAGGGTACTGTGGGCCTGGGTGTCAGGGTCACATTAAGGGTACTGTGGGCCTGGGTGTCAGGTCACATTAAGGGTACTGCGGGCCTGGGTGCTGGGTCACATTAAGGCTACTGTGGACCTGGGTGTCAGTGTCACATTAAGGCTACTGCGTGCCTCAGGGTGGCATAAGGCTACAGGAAATGAAGTATGTACAACAGGTATATTTCTGGATGTAATTTACGGACGAACTCTGAAAAGAAACAACAAGAACAAGAAACAACAAGAAACTCAGCTATCGCTGACAAATGACATGATGCATTTGTGTAAACGCAATGGCATGGCTGACCTAAAACACATCCCTCCCCATATGTGTTACCATGCCCAACTTGGTAGTTCTGCATTAAAGGGTGTAGGACAGTAGAACCCCCAAACGATGCAGGGGCACTTTACAGAGTCATAATTGGAGATGGTTTGTCCACTGCATGTACAACTGAAGAGAGGCAAGGCAAGGATTTCACTATCCCCATTGTCATATTTAACGTATGACAAAGGGAGTGATGGCTAACAGTCAAAAAGGGTTACAGCAACTAATGGATAACCAGAATAAAGTCACCAGAGAGTTTGGTATGAAGATTACTGTGAAAAAGTCAAAGGTAATGTGCATAAGCCGAAAGGGAAATAATAAATTGAAAATTTATGTTGATTGACAAGTGCAAGAAGTGAACCAATTCAGATATTTAGGTAGTTTAATATCAGAGGATGGATATTGCACAAATGTGATTCACAGCAGAATTGAGATGGTGAAGAAAGTGTTTGTGGAGAAAAAGAAATTGTTTACTGGTAAAATGAATCTGGAACTAAAGAAAAGAATACTGAAATGCTTGGTGAAGTGCTATATGCAACAGAGAAGTTGACACTGACTCAGACAGACAGAAGAAAATTTGAAATAAGGATATGGAGAATAGAAAACATTAACAGGTTTGATAAAGTTACTAATGAGGAAGTTATCAGAAGATTAAATGAAGGCAGGCAGATACTGAACTCTATTTGGCAAAGGAAGCATCAATGGATTAGCAATGTTTTAAGACACGATGGGCAAATGAGAAATTACTGAAGGGAGAATGAGGGGTAAACCAACAAGTGGGAGGAGAAGAATTTAAATGCTACATGATTTGGCAAACAGATAATGGATAATGGCAAACTGATAGTGCTTTGTTGCACTCAAACGGGCAGCTGAGGACAGAGGTATGGAGAGACAGAGAAAAGATGTCAAAAAACGTGCTCTAGCAGGACTACTGATGATAAGATGCGGCACAGATTAATACCTATACAAAATGGTATCATACCTAAGCTCTCAAGTCTATTTGTAGTTCCATAAATATCAAAGAATGCCCAAAGTGGTAGTGCACAGTCAACATGCATCAGTGTTCCAACTCTGTGGCCATTTTTGCAATACTTGAGTTCACCTGTAGAAACACACAGATCATACACAACGTTTAACAGCATTTTCCCGTCAACAATAGTAGAGTTATCCCGCCACAGCATATTACATCAGCAGACTATCTACAGCTTGAAACCTTCTGTCCTCTACAGTGATTAGAGTGCAAAATTTGGTGACTATGTCAAATGGTATAACTTATAAGGGAGAAAAGAACAATTTTAGCCGCGGGAGCCCTGCCCCTTGGGTTGGTGTGTGGCTAATCCTCCCCTACAAAACCTTCCCTTATCCTAGAGAGGTTGCTCTGTGTCAAGCTCAATAAGAATGAATAAGTGGAGTGAAGATAACGGCCCTACAGGCCCTAACCCACTGGGCTGTGGGTGTGGATAACTCTAAAGAGCCTTATCCTCCATTAAATATATTATAATGTCCAATTTGAATGCTCTACATCAAAATTGTGAGCACAGGTAACGGATCTAAAATATGTCCCGGCTAGGAACAATTCCTCTGTACAGGTCCTGATGTACTGGTACAGGGTGCTCAGATTCAATAAAATGATATTTACCTGATTGCTATGACACGGTGCCCAGCCTAGTGTACATAATCCAATTAGGCTAAAGCAGAACAATCATCAATGAATGAACACAGTCTTTTAATTCAAAAAATGTTGCAAGACAAATATCAGATGTTTCATCTTCTGCTATCACAAAAAGAGACTTGCCTGACACAGTCCTCAGAAATGCTAGCTCATCATTCACTTTTGGATGCGAACAAATGTTTTTACAGACAACCCAATATTCAGGTCGATCCAGCAGCATATCTGCATCGTCAGGCAAATCAGTTACTTTCAATGTAGCAGGATCACAGGCACTGAGGCCAACAGTTAGACCTCCGACATAGTCCATGTTGGTACCAGTAATTCGTAGAACAAGTTCTTCACCAGGCAGTAGTGGTTGCTGTGTGAAGACATACGCATTACAGAAATCACCTGGTTTCCTAGAGACGGTCTTACGGTCATCTGACACATGGACATTACGTCCTGTAGTTGAACTGAAAGGCATTGCTACTGTGACAGCTGCAGCACGGTAATTACGTGCAGTGTGATCACTGGCAGATCTGCTGGCAGACTGGTGCTGTGTCACAGTGCTGCTAGAAGTCACTGAGTCTGCATGTCGTGCTTGCTGCATTGTACGATGAGGCAGTGCACAGTGTGAACTGCTGCTAACACTGGACACTGCTGCACGTGACTGTAGTCCAGTCAGCGGCTGTCGACATGTAGCAGTAGCACTGGCACTGGCTGTCGACTGCGACACAGATGACTGTGAATCCACTGTCGTGCTGGCAGTATCACGTGACGTATCCGAGCTCACAGACTGCTCATCAGCAATGTCCACCACAACTGACTGACTCTGTGACTTAGGCCGTCGCTTTGAACGACGACGACGACCACCACCACTAACTGATACTTGCTGCTGTGATGCCTGACTGGCTTCAGACTGCTGCACAGACCGTGACGGCTGTCTAGCAGAACTAAACAACCTCACCTGGACGGAAGTTCGTCGTGACTGAATGTCATCTGAACTTGCTTCAGCAGCAGAGCTTGGTAATGCTTCAGTTGATCGACTTAATCGGCCTGTTCTACCTAAATCAAATTTAGCGCGAGCAGCTTTTGTCATATCAGATGCTGCGGTCTTTGAAAAATGACCAACATCTATTGAACACATACAACAACTGAGATAACAGTAACTACTAACTACACTGTGTCTCAACGTTACGTTTTCCTCTGTCTGTCTGTCTGTCTGTCTGTCTGTCCGTTAACAGGATTACTCAAAAACTACTGATCAAATCTTTATGAAATGTTATGGAATGGTTGGACATAATCCAGGACCAATCAATTAGATTCTGAGTGACTTTGCCCCAAGGTCAAGGTCACTAGAGGTCTAAAGGTCAAAATATTTTTTTGGCAAATAACTCTGCTCAAAGCTGTCACACAGAGTCACGACATATATTGTAGCTCATTCAATTCTCTAAATATTTCTAAATATGATTATGGCTGTAGGACTGAGTTTCAAAGATTGTTAGAGGTCAAAGGACAGATCACAACAAAATGGATTATGGCAGGCCTTGGTTGAGGTCTGCGCTCTCTGAGTGATTCTAGTTTTTATGCGTGACACAAATATGCATAGCACACCACATACTAGCGGTCGAAAGACGGCTGGGAGTCTGTCACACGCCAGTATTGTGTCTAAATGGCTAGATATCATCATGAACTTTTTTCTCGGCCTTGACTCCCTACCACTGTGGTTTTCTAATACCACGTTATAGATGCGAAATTCTAACGGGAAAGGGAGCCTGTCACGTGGGTGGACTTAGAAATTTTCGGTCTGAAAATGCAATACCAATGGCAGTGCTGTACGAGAACAACTGTGTGGCCTGCCAGTACCTTTACACCCTCCGCATACAATACAGCAGCGAAGCACTTGCTGATGCTTTTCCTCCCTACAGATGACAAAATGCTTATTCCGTCATTATTTTCGATGTCTACCATAAAATCTGCATTACACCAGCAGTCGTGAATATTTTAATGAATTATAATCACTCGGGTGTACTTAGAAATTTTCAGTGTGAAAACGTTGTATGACCATGTGGCCTGCCAATACATTTACTCACTCCACATATGATACGGCAGTCAGCGGCCAACCAGTTGCCGATACTTTTCCTCCCTCCGGATCGCATCGCGCAGCTTTCTCAGCATCAGCTGAGCTTCTTGTAACAATAACTTTGGCAAATGCAGACCAATTTCCATAATTTTTTTTCACTGTTAAATTCAGAAAGGAACTACGGAGGAAGCTAGAATTATAAACTGCTACCTCCCCTCAAATCTGTTGCTGCATTACCTTGCAAAATGATGAACACTCTCAACCATACATCTTTACAGCACAGTTAATTCACATCAAAGTGACGCAAAGACGTTTAATTACAGCAAATGTCTGCAATGGATGCTAATTCCTTGTTTGTTTATGCAGATTAATTTACAGCATGCGTTCAAATGTCTGCCTTTGGCATGTATGCATGCTGTGAGTTGTGCACGTGACTGGTCAATGGATGCATCGATTGTGTGTTGTTCAGTGCTGTGCTAAATGTTTATCTTCGTAACTGAAACGAATGACTAATGCAACAAACAAAATATTGTAATGATGTCACAAAGACGTCAGTATCAAGAAGAAAAAATAAATAAGTAAAGAAAACTAAAATAAATAGATACAATGGCAATAAAAATTCAGAAAATGAAGATGGAGTATTACATAGATTATGCCATATAAAAACGTTAGTACATAACAAGAAACTCAGCTGTCGGTGATAAACCGCGTTATGCATTTGTGCAAATGCAATGGCGTGGCTGACCTAGGAACACGCCCCTCCCCATATGTGTTACCATGCCGGATTTGGTCGTTATTTATGTGTTAAAGGGTGTGGGCATAAATACAAGAGAACCCCGAAAATGGGGAGTCCTGGAACTCCACTCTCTTGGAATGGGGCGTGGCTGACCCCAAGATACACGCCCCTCCCCCACATGTGTTACCATGCCGAATTTGGTAGTTCTGCGACACAGGGAGTATGCATAAATAGAGGGGAACCCCAAAAAGTTGTAAGGGCTGGGCCCAGCCCCGTGGGGTGGAGATGTGACTGACCCCTGTGAACAGGCCACCTTGCCACATGTATTACCACGTCTAATTTGTTAGTTCTGCATTACAGAGTGTATGCATAAATAGAAGGGAACCTCAAAAATTGGGGGTGTTGGGGCACTGTCCCTTGCGGTAGGGGCGTGTCTGACCCCTTAGAAATATGCTCCTCCCCATGTGTTATCTTGCCAAATTTGGCGTTCTCCGTCAAACGGCATGAGCGTTCTTAACGAGATCCAGGTGAAAATTTGACCCTCGCGTGCCTCCTTTCAAGGTAGCTCAATGTCATTGGAACTGATACAGAGCGATCCGCCACCTATGATTTCCTATTAACGTTCCATAGCAACCATGGGCCTATCTCGTACCGTTTCTGAGATAAATGGCGATTTCAGTCGAAAATCGCAAATTTTTCCCAACCCTCATATATTTTGTGCCCCCGCTGAATGGTTCCCTTGGAATTGGGTACTGGCACTGGGGGTCAGAAAACTAGTGATGGGGCTACTGGGCTAAGAAGTTTGACGATATCTGCAGCCATCTGGACAATACATGAACGTGATGCACAGACAGACAGATGGACGGACGGACACCGGCCAACAGCAAGGACCGTGCTTATGCACAGCGTCGAGCGGTAAAAGTTCATGGCACTATTCACACAACGCCTGATGAAACAGTTCAGTCTTAGTTGCACTTTGAACAGTGTCGTATCACTGAGCTGATGGAAAGTAGGTGGCAGACTGTTCCAGGCAGCCGGTGTTCTGTATGAGAAAGTTCATTGGCCCAGACTGAGTCTAGTCCGAGGCTTCTCATACTCATGCCACAATACAGGGTATCGACGTTCACAGTCTTAACCATGAAGTGACAGAGGTACAATGATATCAGCAACATAGTGAGATGTATTGCCAGAACGGATGAGATGCATTAGGAGACATAGTTTCTAGGCGTTCAGGTAACGTATAGGTAGCATTGACATCATTTGATATTGAGCTATGAAACTTGGCATGAAAAGCCACTATAGAAATGTGGGACGGTTGACTGCTGTCACGCACCTCGAATCCCCAAACAGCCAAACAATGCTTCATCATTGGCATGTCTGGCAACGCTGAATGATGACTGCACAGGACACTACAGTAACACAAAGTAAGAGGGCAACGAGACCTAGGAAACAAATCGATATGGAGAAAGAAATTTCGACATCAGACTCCAAGTAGCTGGAGGAAGGCGAAAGATGCAGCTGGATGGAGACAAGTAGTTTGTGGGCTATGCTCCTCTAGAAGTGATAAAGCATACTGTAAGTAGGTTATCACTTAGTGGTGGCATCAATATGTCAACAAAATACCCATAGTGTCCCAATAAAGTGGCACCTAAGCACAAATTGATGTAATTACAAATTCTGAACTTATCAGAATTAATCATTAACTAGCACTTCTTTGGAATATATTTAGCAATTCTCTACTAAATTTGCCACATAGTTTTTGAGAATCAAATATATCAAAATTAGTATTGAAAACCAAAGTTTCCAGTATGGCAATAATCACTCATCCAAGCTGTGACAACAATTACATAATGTTTACGTGTCTGTCAACGTAAAAATTAAGATAGTTTTTACAAATAAGGACAAAAATCTGGTAAAAGTTACAAGACAAGACGTCTCTGTCTCTGTAGTCTCTCTCTCTCTCTCTCTCTCTCTCTCTCTCTCTCTCTCTCTCTCTCTCTCTCTCTCTTTCTCCATTTTAACTTTTTAACGGCCATTTTCCAGGTGAACCTGGGTTAACCGGTGTTTATTGAAGCAAAGGATGATGAAGGTGGTGGTGACTAGTGGAGTTATACCAGTCAATTCATCACCACCAACGAACCAACATCCAGCAACCTGCCGGTATTAAATTTACTAGAATTGTTATAATGTTCTCTATCAGCATGCAGAGTTTGGGGGAGATTGAACTACGCGCGCCGGCTGTAGGAGCGAAAAATTGGTGTTTTTTCTATGTCAAGCTTGGTTTGCCTGCGCGTGGGGGACATAGTTCAAACAAGTATTGTGTGACGGTTTATGGGTCGATTTTGATGCAGTTTCAGCACTTTTTTAGAATAGATTGTTCTGTAGTTACACTACATAGTTCCCATTTTGTTGCTAGGTGGCGCCACAATTTTCGCGCAATTGCAGTCAAAAATTGCGAAAAGTCCAAAAATCGGCGGAAAAGTTTGTGCGCACCACTTCATATAGGTAGCCGAGAGATTTGAAGAAAATTCCACTGCAGTAGTTTAGGGCCGAGAATATAGATGTGCACCTATATAAAATTTTTTCCGCACCTCGCTATATAGCGCAGACAGCAATTGTCAAAGTTTGTATAGGAAGCCCCAAAACTGCTTGGAATTAACAAGTGTGTGCGCACCAAAAGTCATACAGGAAGTAAATTTTCCAAAACATCTTTGGGGCTTTATGCCCGTGATGGATTGTAGTTGTGCACATATTTTTCTACGGCGTCAGATGGCGCTACAGCAAACTGCCAAATTCTGGACCACACTTTTGGTCAATTTTTACCAGTTTGAGGAAGGATAGCGTCGCCAATTATGCATGGATTTGGACGCTGTTTTTGCCATCTGTTAGAGGACCCGATGTTCTTTGCAATGCAACTAAACGTTTCGTAGTTCCGTCGGTAGGTGGCGCCACAAGATTCGCAAATTTGTGGTGGAAATTTTCCAAAATGCAAAAAATCGGCAGCAGAGTTGTGCCAAATACTTCATAGTTACTATTTACATTGTAATTAACTACCTCACGTATAGCAGCATATGCGCGTGACAATATACTGCCGGTACTGCATTGCCTTCGAGATGATGCTTTTGTTTCTAGTTAGATTTGTTTCAGAAACCATGCTGCAAATTTTGCTGAAATCTGTAACACTTGTGCCCATCAGATGGTAGTTAAAGTGGCTGTAAGTACAATTAAGTTCTGATAAGCTAAGTCGTAGTTATGATGATGTGTATTTGGTCATCACTTTTTTTTGGGGGGGGGGATACAGGGTATAAATGACAAAAGTGCTCAGATAGACACAAAAACTGTGCACTGCCTATGCAGAGGGTCCCGAAATTAGGAAATTATGTCACGTGACCCCGGCCACGCCCAATTAGGGATCGTTTTATGGTCCCTATGCAGGGAGGCTCCGTGCTCTATGTCTGTACCAAATTTGAAGCGGATAGCCCTTTTCGTTCAACAGTTATTAGAGGGGTACCAAAATTTCGAAATTGGGGCATGCAACCCAGGCCACGCCCATTTAGGGGTCGTTTTGTATTCTATACGCAGGCGGGGTCCGTCCTCCATCTCTACCAAATTTAAAGTGGATTGCTCATTCAAAAGTTATTAAGGGGTCCCGAAATTAGGAAATTAGGTCATGTGACCCCGGCCATGCCCACTTTATGGTCCCTACACAGGGAGGCTCCGACCTCTATGTCTGCACCAAATTTGAAGCGGATAGCTCTTTTTGTTCAAAAGTTATTAGGGGGTCCCAAATTTCGCCCCGCCGCAGACCCCCTTCCTGGGGCAGGATGGCTAAAATTTAATCAGCTGGCGATGGTCACTACCTTCACCTAAAGACCGAGTTTGGTGATAATCGATGCATGCAATTCCGAGTTATAGTGGTAACAGACCCACCCACACACAAACAATGCCCGCTCACCACAGACAGGACCAATAACAACACACTGCGCCACTCAGTTTAGCATGCAGTGTAATAATGTAACTTACACTATTCTGAATATTAATGACTGACAGAAGAATGCAACATGAGAAACTTGCCGACAAATTCCAGTGATGTAGCGCAGCCACACAAGTCAATGACAACCCACAGCGGTAGATCTGTGCGAACTCCAGCAAACAACATGCCGTATTCTTCATCATTACGTCCATAGTGGACTTCACCACCAGTACACACACAGAATGTTAGAACACTGCCACGCTTGACAACCGTCTCACCGACAGCCTTCACCCAGTATCCATGCTCACTGACAACTCCCTCTTGCCGACCAGTACTGTCTGACCATGGGTCAACAGCTGTGTAGCCGAAATGCAAACCAATTCCTTTGTTATTATGTCTGTGTGACAGACCAGTCACCCTGAGACAGACTCGTTCACCAGGCAGTACAGGCCGCTGTGAAAAACAGAGTCCATGCTGACCGTCAAGCCGCTTAACTCGTCGTCCCGCGTGTGATATTTCAACATTGTTTGAGTGTACTTCATGGAACATCAGCGGACCTTGACTCACCGCTCCACATGTCAACACAAACACGTTACACTAGCAGCAATCTCCTCAAACCTTGCAATCAACAATCAGCAGCAATAAGACGCATTCATATGCGGTACAGTGGGTGATCAGTCCCAGCAACGATAAAGTGGATTTAGTTTAAAACTACAGCTAAACACTAGAGATCAAGCAAACAGACTTATCTAAATGCACTGGATAAATTTGACATGATTCTGCTTTGTTCAAATTAACTTCATAGTCTTCCAGATTAAACCCAGAATTAAATCCAACATCATTTGAAAAATCAGCATAATGCTCCAGCTCATCTGAAAGATAGTCACCCAGCATATGTGTGTGTGCCATTTAGCTAACATATGCATAGCATCAAGCTCATGCAAACAACTCACAGAATCTCTGTAGTCTGTACAATGTACATGGTCACCAAATTAAGTCCCCCTATGATCTCTTGCAGATAATTCATCAATGGTTTTTAAGTTACTGTTTATATTAACATTATACATGCCAAGTTTTATTTGACTATGGTTAATAAAAATGAAGCTATGTTGAACTAAACATGATTATCACACCTGAAGATATTTGGCATTTTGTTTTGAGTTAAATAATTGCTATTTACGAGGGTCGTTCGATAAATAAGTTACAAAACAGCGTCATTCTGTTAGTTTTCCAAATATAAAAAATCCGAAATATACATTTTGTAGGGAATTTAATTATGAGTACCAGCTGCGAGTTTTATTACGATGACGTCACTGTGACGTCATTTATAAACATTAAATATGGCGACGTTGCCGTTGAAGTCGTCCCGTAATGAACAGCGTGCTGTTATTCGTTTTTTT
>Ga0049107_10000765_pt1 | contig 10505 bp, 11 predicted proteins | sample WorMetilPIANOSA1_FD_61187 | JGI IMG/M metagenome (GOLD analysis project Ga0049107, IMG submission 61187) | Marine gutless worms symbiont microbial communities from Max Planck institute for Marine Microbiology, Germany - Olavius ilvae PIANOSA.1 | ecosystem: Host-associated > Annelida > Digestive... | reverse complement strand
CGTCCGCAATCTTCTGACGAAAAATCTTCTGGCCAAACTGGCCACCAAACTCACCTGATCTGAATCCGGTGGATTATTCCATTTGGGGCGCTCTTCAGCAGCTGGTATATCGTCAGAAGACTGAGGACGTTGATCATCTGCAACAAGTCCTGAACAGATGCTGGAGTATGCTCAGCCAAGAACTAATCAACGGTGCTATTGACCAGTGGTGGTCTAAACAACTGTCGTTGGTGATTCGTTCTCATGGTGGACACATTGAGCATCGTTTCGCTTAATTCTGTGAAGTTAGTTTGCTGTAAACTTTTCTTTCTGGGCTCTGGCACGGCTTTGTTTTGAACAACTCGCCGGTATTGACGTTTTTGAGTAGTGCAATTTTCAGCTGCTCAGCAAAGAATAGTTAATTGCAATAATCGAACACTGTTCTTTTTCGTGTTACCAGTTTGTTTCTGAACATTTTTCGTGAAACTGCGTGACTCTATGACCTGCTGTTGAAAAGTTATAGCGCATTAAAGTTTGTGCGGTTTTCTCTGGACCACCCTGTACATACATAGTAAATGCTTAATGTCTACTAGCTGTCACGTGAGGAGGATTTGAGTTCGGGGTTAAATTTGGGTTGCTTTCCACGACTAATTCAATATATTCAATAGGCCCCTACTGATATTTGCTTGCTTGTACCCCCACATTTGGAAAAGTGGGGTACAATTTTTTTTCGCTCGCTCCGCTCGCGAATCCTGTTTTGTACGCCACCATAAAATTCGCGGCGCCGCCCATGCCTGGACCTCCCGTCCTCCCCTGCTGTATGAATAAAACATGACAATGAATCAAGACGACAATAAAATCAGTTTATTATGCCCTGGTACAATAAACATAGAACTATAGGCCTAGACCTTTATGTGTTACTATACTATAGGGGCCTAAGAAGTGTAAATGATATTTACAGACTACAGTCAGCACATATTGAAAATTACCGCAAGCCCAGTGTGCACTGCAATAAACAACATCAATAGCATCAAATTATGCCTTTCATTTTCACAGGGCCTTAAAATTCAGGTTGTGTATTTTTTTAAATGCTCCAGCTTCTGGGGGACTCCGTCCCCAGACCCCCTGCTGGGGCTTCGCCCCTGAACCCCACTGGGGGACGTCCCCATTGCAGACTCCTGATTTGCCCCCCAACTCCACCTTCTCGATCCGCCCATGGACCACGAATGGTGACGTGCGATCTGTTTGCAGTAGATAATCTTGTTACTCCTGAAAACACTTCTGGTGACAACAGATTTAGTAATCTTACATGTATATTAGCGTGATATGTACTTTAAATTGTCCAATGTCGATCAGCCCAAGCAACATTTTTGGCTGGAGGATAAGTCCCATTGACAGACCGGATGGGGCGCCATGGCGGGATTGGCCCCGTTGAACCCGCCTTTGAATGACCATCCAGCAAAAATCTTCAAGGGATCTAATAACCAACTCCGTTTGAAATGTCAAAAGTAGCGGTTGAACAGTGTGTTCAGGGATACTGGTATAGGCCTATTTTAGAAGAAAAAAACTGGAGGTGCCAGAAAAAGAATGTGGGTGAGGTAACGAGGCCCAAATGGCAGACAGCTGGGGTTGGGTTCTTTGTGAGGGACAGAAACCCTCCTTCCCACCAGCTAGGGACCTGGGATAGCGCTGTAAGCTCCCTCAACGGAGTTCGGGCTGGAGCACCAGCCCAAAAATGGCTGATCTGTCGTCGTAGCCTATGCAGTGTCGTCATCTGCACAAATAGGTTTGTGTTGGGGAAATAAAAGAGCAAATATCAAGATTTCATGTGCACTGAGTACTTAATGGATTGGGTCTACACGTCATTAAAGTGATCATCCATCCAGTTAAATTAAATGGCATTTTGTTCAATTCCGTAGAGCACGCAGAATCACCTACGTCAATGCGCATTACCGTCGTACATTTTAATTGCATTCGCCAGAGGACGCCAGCGGCGTACACATTCACCGTGCTGCAACCATTGCCGTTGGCAGCCGCGCCGAGCCGGGGCGACACAGGCTGCGGAGGCGGGCGGAATGAGGAGAGCAGGTGCCCTAAGAGGCGGGGCGGGCCCGCAGCACAGCCGGCGGCCTCGAGCTGTGTGTGCTTCCCATGCCCCCGTGTCTGGGCAACGTGGCGCCAGTGACGGCCCGTTCCGGCTTACAGGAGCCGAGTTCGGAGAATTTCACGGACTCGGGCCTCGTTGTTGTCGTTGTTGCCGTTCGAATACGACCACCGAGAGACGACCAGATGACAACAGATGTACCCGTAGTCGAACAGTCGACTGAACACTAAGTATCCGGCAGCGCTGCGTCGATTATCGCCAGCCCGTTTCGACTGATGCAGCTATCAACGCGTTCAACGCGCGCGATTCAGACAACACACGCGCCTTCTCCTGACAGTATGTATAACGTTCGCATCTTCTGTGTACGATAATCGTCCTCCGAATCCGTTCAGAGGTTTGGTCGTTTCTTTTCGCGATGAAATTAGACACGTATCTCCGCAAACGATCCTTTGTTTGTTTGATCGGTCCACGCCTTGGTATGTCGTATCAGCCGGCATGCTGGAGTAGCGCGCCGGCTGAGTCGGTTGTTTTTCACCAGTGGTCTGTCTCTGCCGCCGCAGTTCACACTGGTGCAGACAAATCTGTCGCTGTCGCATCTAACGACTTTCACTGTACTGCACAGTCTGTTCTTCGACGTGGACTCTGTCTGAACTGCATTGAGGTAACATGCAACTAACCTTTTTTTAACAACGACCCCTATAATTTTGCTTGCCTATTTAAGATAAACGTCCTAATAATCGGGCATATACTAATATATCGGTAAGCCCTTAATTCAGATACGATACTTCAACCCTATTATATCTTATCTATTAGATCAATTATCTACTTCTTTTGACAATTAATAAACAAAATGTGAATACAATCATGCCTTTATGCATCTGGTGATGTGATGTTATTATTTAAACTTCTTATACTGTATAGATACGACATATAACTGTTGGCTACAGCTTGTAAAACAGGTTTATTTAACGCTAAAGAAATATAGATTCTGTTTTGTATAGTATATGCACATAGATAATGAGAGTAATCAGATGATCTTTCGTTCCTGATTTTTGTGACAAAAATTTTTTGCTGTCACTGAGAGAAGTGATGGGTTTTATAAACTCATTAATAAGGTAATCTCAGATAAGACGCAACGATCCATATTATTTAGAAAATGTTCTCACACAAAAAAAATATCAAAATTTGACCAACTGCATGTGATGAGCGTCACATGTAGCATAATTCGTTTATATGTGATTCGCTATATTCAGCTTTCTTTGTCTTTCCTATTTTGATCAGGAGGTATGAATAGCCTTTTCCAAACATTCACGGTCATAAACTTCCCAAATAAATTCTTATTAGTTGGTTGACGCGATATGTTACAATTTCTGTATAATTTAATAAATACTGAATGAAAAAGCATATCGTATTTTGAAATCCATCCATGGTAATCAAAATGACGTGCATATGTAGCGGTCTAAATATAGGTCTCTACTCTCTAGCTTGACTTTTTTTCCAAGTACATAAATTAAAGTTATATTGCTCGTGATTGTACAGCAATGACTTCTTTGAAGAGTTCCTCAAATCTCAGTTCTTGCCAGTTCTCAGCTATATATGAAATCCTGTAGATTTCGTTTGAGTTCTGTATGTGTTGCATTAATAGACAGTGAAATACCTAAAAAGTAATTAAAGTTTTAACTGATGCTGCAGTGTTACATGCGCGTATAAAGCTATGCGAAGATGAGAAGAGATTGTTATTTTTCAGGAGCTGGGAGTCCTTGGTTAAATTTTCCATCCGTTCTCATGGCAGAATGCTGTTATGTTCTTTTTTTCTGCGATTGCTTGAAAAATTTATTTGCACCAAAAATGTCATCCTACCTAATTTCATTAGCTCACAGCGCATTTTTGAATCCGTTTTTCTTTACCTTTTTGTCTAACAATGCGCTCTGTTGTCAATTTGGCAGTGCATTCAATGACTGTCAATGTAAGTATATGAGTGTGTTACCAGATATTATGTTGTGTGATGCGTTTTCTGCCTTATATGCCTCTATTGTGGACAGCTTTCTACCACTGCTCGATATATCGCCGGAGATGCCGGTTATGATAATCTTTATTCACCACCAAGTGATAGAGAAAAAAAGAAAAAATAATAATAACAACTTAACTAAACTTAACTATTACAATATATACTATATTTAGTTAAGTTGTTATTATTTTTTTCTTCTTTTTTTCTACCACTTTGGTGGTGAATAAAGATTATCAATATACACAGTTCTGCAGTTATATCTGCGGCACAGACATGGACGTGGGTTGGATTCATCCATGGGTTGGATTAGGTTGGGTTGGGTTGGGTTTATCTACGCACATGGTATTTTTTGTAAACTTCACGATATATATTTACAGCAGCTAGCCATCTGAAGAGTGTCTCCCTCCACTAGGCAAGAAGATTCGTATAGATCCGTTTGCCCAACTTCGAGATGGAGTGCCTTCTGAGGAGCCAAATACGAATACAAGTCCACTCAGCACGTGAAGAATTGGCACAGTACAAAGCGTTAAAAGTGCCTGCCAAGTACAACCATCTTCTTCTGTTCTGGAAGGAGAATGCAGTGGCATATCCTCTGCTGTTATCGGTGACCCGTATAATCCTTAGCATCTCGGCGAGTTCGGCTCAGTCTGAAAGAGATTTTTCTTCTGTTGGCCGTACTGACGCGAGGGCGAGACTTTCCGCAGCCAAGGTGGAAGCCATTGAACTCGTGCGCTGATGGGGACTGCGTGCCTCGTTGATTAGTTCCTCATCATGACTGAACTAAGTGACGCAGTGGAAAACGAGTAAATTATTGTAGTAGACTGCAGTCAGTTGTGATCATGTAACATTCTTTTGTTAAATCTGATGTCTTACTCGCCTAACCAGCATTAGAACGAACATTTTGCAGGTGTATATCACTGTAAGTCTATATCGTGTGTGAGAACGGAACAAGAAGTTTGTTTGCACTGTGTATTTTTAATGTTAATTTGTGGCTTACTGGCTTAGACACAGTGGTTCATTCAAGTTTGCTATAACCACTGAACAGCAAACAATTATGTATATGTCTGATGACTGTTAGTAAATTATTACAGTTTGTTGCAAAATCATTCCCAGTTACAGCAGTCCAAAATTATTAAGATTGATAAATATTTGCATAAATACTTGACAAATATTTGCAGTCGCGTTTGTATGGACCACTGTGCACTATATGTATGATGATTATGGCTTCGATCTTCCTGAGTGGGTTGGGTTGGGTCCATTAGCTACTGGGTTGGGTTGGGTTGGATCACAGAAAATGGACCCACGTCTATGTCTGCCGTGGCATAGTCCACGCGCTGATTAAGGCCCCAGCACTGACCTAGCTAAGTGAATCCCAACCGGGGATCATTTTATCCCCGTCTTTGCTTTCCGTTCACTGTGCTGTAAAATCATGCGATCCCTTTTACTTACTCAGTCAGTGCAATAATTGGTGTAACCAATAAGTTGCAGTTTGGCGCATCCTTACTTGCTGCTCGATAGCAGGTGCGTGAGTTACGACGTAACTAATATTGACAAAAAATCTGCCGTCGGGACTCGTTGCTCGCTTGTTGATTTGTTAATGTTGTTCCATGATGAAACACATTACAGATTATTTTCAGGAAAAAAGGAAAGTACTTATGCAGAAGCTGGCCATATAACAACTGCAACACAAGTTATTAAACGACCATTGTTAATTTTTTTAATTTTTAATTTTATTTGTGCCATTTTCTCGATTTACTTTCCTTTTTCATTTATTTTGTTCATGATTTGTTATTTTCTACAATGATTGCTGAATAAAGATGCATATATTAGCATAAAATTACGTCATACTGCTAGTCAGCAACAGGATAGGTTTCACAGTCCAAAAAGTAGGTCTACCTTGTTTTAATGTAAAAATCGACTGCGGAACTTTGAAAATAGCTCTCCTGTTGCACGAGAATTCACCATTTTGATCTTAAATTATAAAATTTTCTGGGAGTGAACTTCTCCTCTGTGAGGAGGGGACACCTCAACCCTATAGAGAGGTATACCTTCAGCGCGTCGGTCCTCGGCGCTTTATCCCGGCTCAGATTTCTTCATAATTTGAGCCCTGTTGTCCACCGCATATAGGCTTGCTAGAAACATTATGCCATATACGAGACGATAAGCAATCTTAATCACTAAATCTGTAAAATTTATTTTTGGATGTTTATATTCATTGAAGCAAGACTATTTAATAATGCCAAATACTGGGGTTAAATGCCAGACTGGGGTATTTAAATACCAGACTCAGTAAAAAGTCAGTATTTGTAAGACTTTATTATAGTGCTATAGACACGACCGATTAAGTTATCTGCCATTTGTTAAAAAAAATTATTTTTTACGTTTTTACAAATTTGATTTTATTTATTTAATCGAATTTAAAAATTTAATCAGTAATTTTGAAAAACTAACTATTAAAATTGTAAAGGTTTGCAGTCTCAAACTATAAAACGTAAGTGAACAAATTGTTCAAGTGGTTTAATTGATTCTTTTCAAAGAGATTAACACCGGTATGAAAACAGTCAAATACTAAATACTTAGGAAAATATTTAAATAGTATTTAAATACTATCGTTATTTAAATACTTATAATATCGAGAACAAAAACCTGACAATATTTGTTTTAAGCGTAGACCGCTGGTTTTTAGCATATAATTCTATTTCGTTTACATTTCATTAGCATGATTTACTATAACCTGTGAGCGCCATCGCTTGTCTCTGCAACATCGGCAGCAACAATCAGAGACCAATACTATAGGTTGCATCGAAAAAATTTCAGCTTTTACTTTGTGGGCAAACACAATGAAAAATTGGAGTATACCGGCGAGTGGCGAGCTACCTCTCCCGTCCTCTACACAGTTAGTCCAAATTTTTCATTGTTCTTTTGGTAGAGGTTGACCGTTCTGTTTTATTTTGTATTATTATTATTATTATTATTAGATGCAGCATTTAGAAAGCAGCTTAAGTACGTCTGACGAAATTCTGCGTAATTTTAATACGAACACCTATAATTTATATATGAATACTTTTAAGCAAATAAGTACATATATAAGTACGGAGTTTATACAGTTGCATATTGCAATTAAGAAACTATATAATATCTGCGTCTGCAGTTCAGTTAAGTGTGAGTTTTAATACGATTCACCAGATGGCATCCTGCTTGATGCTTCTGTATTGTTTTTCAAGCAAACACTGCTCACCTTCCTCAAAGCAGTAAGGTGAATGTATGGTGAATAAAAGATTTTTTAAAAGTTCAACTTACAACAGTCATGTTGTATGTGTGGTATAAATCAATCGAAATCCTCAGAGAAATCGCACTTGAAAATAAAGAAAGAAAGAAAGAAAAAGTTGAAAGCTGTTTTACCAGAACAGCATGTATACAGGATGTATGTGTACAGGTACAAAATTCTGCAGCAGGACCATGAGGACGGGTTGAGTTTCATCACGCGACTGCTCTACATCTGCATCAGTCACACGGACATCATTGATGAGACGGTGCGGTCGACGAGACGTTGGTCGCGAAATGCGTTTACCCTGTTGTACCGAGCAAGTGTTGGTATATTAGACAGCACGGCTCGGTCAACGCGGTAGGTGCGTTCGACGGCACTGCAACTTTCTTCATCAACTCTTCACCAGTTTCTCACGACACGAAGCCTATCCACACCAGCTATCTTGTTGTTCAAACTAGAAACAGCGACATACAGGATGTAATACAATAACCACGTATAAGCCTCATGCACACTCATACCCGTTATATACATATTAAATGAAATAACTTTTAAAATCTTAAATTTATAAATATTATTACTTTAACTTTAGGCTATAAGCGTCACCATTTTGCCAAGTTCTATGTACCACGTCTTATTTTCACCTATACATTACAGTTTATTATATTTATTTATTCAATAATTTTTATTTACCATAAATATATATATATATAAATCTTTATTCACCATTCAAGATGGTAGAAACGACAACAACGAAAAAAAGAACAAAAAACATCCACAGCAACTATTACACACTATGACAGTGATATAACTTGTCCAGAAATTTCTTCCGACGATATCGATTGATTTTTGATAATTCTGATACCTACTCATTCGCTTTTGTTAAACTTTATTCACCAGCAAATGGTAGACACGAAAGAAGAAGCTTAACTAAACTTAACTAATAATACAAAAACATGATATAAACAGATCGAACTGAGCACAAAATTTCGTATTAAAAAGACTATAAGTGGACAATGTTAGGCTGTTAGCTTACAAAAGGCATTTTCCGACGCAACGAACTTACTGTCGAAATTTCGGAAACGTCTCGCTCACAATACACTGGGCTTATCAAATCCAAACTGATCTTGACAAAATTCAACCGTTTCAATATTGTTTGTTTTAAATAGTTTCATAAACAAACGTGTTATAACAAAGTCAAGCGATGATAAATCTGACTTATTTAGCATAAAAGCTTCAGTACCATATAGTAAGATGGGGATACATTTACATCTTATTATTTCCAGGGTGACTTCTTCAGAAGCAATTCTGCCAATTTTCCCCAAAACAGCGTTAGCAGCACGATAGAATGACTTTTTAGTATCATCTAAACAACATTTAAATTTACGACATTGGACAACAAAGGCTCCAAGATACCGTATTTTATTCTTTTGCGAGATATATCAAATTAATGCCATTTAAACGCGTTTTATTAGCATATGGTGCTCGTGGGACTGTCAAATTGTTGTGTAGAAAGAAAGTATAGACTATTCCGCTAAATTTTTGACGCCCAAGCAGTTCACTTTGACTATCAGATATGAACCACCATGTGTCGTCTCCGAAATGACCTATACTGTGTTGAGTGGGACGTTAAAGGTTAAACTCTATACTATACCATACCTTAGGATAGTCCATACATAGAACGACTAGAAGTCGGGACCGTCCCTATGTGTTTAACTTGCGGTTCCGGTTATAGGCCTCTTATAAACCCACCCCCGTCCCTAGGAAATCTACTTTTAGATATAATTCTATGTTCAATTTCGTTCCGGTGTCGTTTTCGTTGTTGTTATTTTTAGAGTTAGGTTAGGGTTAGGGTTAGGGTCAGTTATAGGGTTAAGGTTAGGGTTTAGGGTTCGGGTTCGGGATCGGTAACATAAAACATATTTGATAGGTGGCGCTGCCGGCACAGTGGACGGTCCCGTCCGCTATCCGCCTGTGTCCATACAGACATCCAGAGCGTTGATGAACTGAAACAGCGGTTGATTCAGGTCTGGTGCAGTCTTGACCGGGGCATTATCAACACGGCTATTGACACGGCTATTGACAATTATGTAACAATACTTGCAGAATACGTTCGCATATAAGGCACTCATGTCAAGCACACCATGTGAACTCACTCGTAGTGATGACTTATTTTGTGTGATGGTTTGCTGAAATATTCAGTCATTTATCGCAAACAAACAATGCAGCTATTTAGTATTTACTGCATAATTTATGTCAGGTAGTGCGGAAACGCAAATAGGTGAGGTGACGGATTTTTATTCCATCTATATGCGCTGATCATGTCTGGTTGTATTGGTGAAAGAATTGTTAAAATCGGTCAACAGAAACTAAATATATAGCGAAAATAAAAGTGCCCCAGTTTTCTTGGCACACACTGTAGGATGTCAACGATGCCAACAGTGAGTGATAAATATTGTAATAATGTAATAATGCATAAAGTATATACAGAAACCCTGCACATGAACACCATTACTTACCATGTTATTGCGATAGCAGCTGCAACCTTTACGATATATTATGCTTGGCAGCTATATCGCCATGTACACATAGCAACACAACTGTTACAGATTAGAAGACCAAGTATTTTCGTTAATTTCATTTTTTTTGTGCATAGCAATGGCTAGCGACTTTTTTTAACGTAATGCGGTGGAAAAGAAGATACAATTGAAATAATTTAAAATGGCTCTGGGAAAAATTAAAGAGGGACACAAAATTTACACATTTACTAAATATAGGCCCTATATTATAAAGGACTGCAGCAGGGTTGGAATTGTAAATGAAAAAGAACCGGAACGCCGAGCGCCGAAGGCGCGAGAATGGAGGCGCCGAAGGCGCCGAGCATCGAGGCGCCGAGGGCGGGGGGTGGGGTGTGGGGCTGTGCCCCCTCCCCATTTTTTTTTGATTTTAGACCACGAAATAGCGTTTTTGGCGCATTCTGGGCGTTATATTTTACAATTCAGCTGCCTGCTTTACGCGCAGAATCCGGCTATATATACATGTAGGGGATAGGTACATTTAGTGTGGAATAAAATGGTGTCCCCTCCGCACCGGAGGAGCGGTCGGCGGAGGGGCTTTGCCCCCTCCCCAGAATTTTTTTTTGATTTTAG
>Ga0049107_10000764_pt1 | contig 10507 bp, 5 predicted proteins | sample WorMetilPIANOSA1_FD_61187 | JGI IMG/M metagenome (GOLD analysis project Ga0049107, IMG submission 61187) | Marine gutless worms symbiont microbial communities from Max Planck institute for Marine Microbiology, Germany - Olavius ilvae PIANOSA.1 | ecosystem: Host-associated > Annelida > Digestive... | reverse complement strand
TGCCGTGGCTGCGCCGGCAACTTGGAATACACTGTCGGATGAACTGCGAAACCCGGATCTCCACAGTGCCACCTTCCGACGCAACTTGAAGACGTTCCTGTTTCGACAATACTTGGTACACTGAGCGCATTAGAGGCGCTGTGCGATTATGCGCTATATAAATCTACATTTACATTACATTACATTACATTAAATTACATAGTGGTCACCCATCCAGCTAGAAGTCTGACACAGGATAGGCAAAGTTCGCCGGCCGAGACCAGCGTTCTAACCACTATGCTATGCCAGCCTGAGATTGATTTCTCTGGTATAGTTCGTCAGTAAAAGAAAAATGAAAGTAGGAGTGGCAGGCATTGTTGATGCTGTTGGCTGGGCAACAGGAGGGATATCGGTCCGTAAGAAACACTGCAGGCCGTGGAGGTTCTTGTATTTTTGACCTGGCTTAAAGTTCCAGGAAACTAGGCCTGGTTAAACAACACAAGTAGTAGTAGCAGCAGCAGCAATCCAGTTTCGAGTTTAATTTTACTCTCCTTAAGATACAGGAGTTCATCTGGTTTGTGCTGACCATTTGCGAGATTGCATATAGTTGTATTGAAAGTATATTTTACGTTTTATTCTTTCAGAATGTGTGATGTTTTGTTAACTGTCACAGGAGACCTCAGACAACTTTAAGAATCTGTTGTCAACATTTTTGTGGTCGAATATCGGCAAACTTTCTTGCGAGGCAAGTATATTGTAAATATTTGTGCTGTAATGATTTAAATTGAAAAAAGTTCAGAATTGATGGTTAGTTAATAGTTAGTTTCAATTCAGCAGGTATACTTCACAGTTTAAAAACTAATAATTACGTTCGATAAAAATTACATTTATTGATCGCTTTTCATCCAGTCCCACAGGCAAATGAGCATACTGATAGTATTTGGTTCTGCAAGAAGCAGTTCTTCTTGTTTCCAACTGAACAGTCTTTTTCATAGTACCAAACGTTCTTTGCCAATATTGTCACATAAATGGCAATTTACAATTTACTCACAAAAGTAATTAAATCTGCAGATGATGATTCACGAACAGGCACTATACCATAAATTTGTTGCTAATTTATGGCCCTAGTGACTGTGTATTTAAAATTGTGAGTTTTGTATAATTTTTTATGTACTGATCTTGCTGCGACTGCTACTGACCTAAAAGGTTCTCAGAGAAAAACTGTTGCGGTAAGATTTTTCTTACAAGCCAGATACCCTTTCTGTGCCATCCAACCAACAATGTCAGAGCATTGAAAACGATGAGGATGGTGACAACACTGGTTTAGCAACCATTCTCGAGGACACCCTGGGTGAGATGGTACTATAAGGATTTATTGGAGCTGAAAATGATAAAGATGCTGGTGACGACTGGAGCTATTGGACGTGCAAAAAGCTCCAGTCACATTGTTACCACCAGCACACCAACACCATCCAGCGGGCCAGATGCCCTTCATGTCGCCCAACCAATAATGTCAAAGCACCAAAGGGAACAAATATCACATTCTACTGTCTTGCCCACCACAAGCTCACCTGAAGTCTTTCAACCTTGTCTGACCACTAAAGGCTCCTGGTTACCTTGTGGAGGGTTGCCAAACCTTTCGTCAGCCCTCTTCCGACAGTACGTGGTGTCGAGGTTTCAACAGAAATTATTTTCTAGTTAGACTAGTGTTACGACAGTAATGTGTTATTGAAATTCTGCGTTACTTGAGCAGAAGAAAAAGTTCGAGATCGTTGCCGATGGGCTGGCCGAACGCCGGTTTGTGTACTACGCGGCGAGCAAGGAGTCCGGCGAACGGCTGCTGGACATGTGCCGTGCGTCGCACCGCTTTCAGCTGAGTCGCGCAGCTCAGCTGTCGGAGTTGAGGCGACTGGATGAGCACGACCGCTGGGGCGTCCGCCAGCACGAGAAGTATGTCTACAGCGAGAACGCCGATTTCTCCTCGCTTGAGCCACGCATAGCGGCGCGGGTCGGCTGGCAGGAGTCGTTGGTGATCCCGGTCGGAGGTGGAAGTGATAGAAGAATACCGACTGTTTTGCCGTGGTCGGAGAATGCCGTCCGTGCACTATCCAGTCCGCCTGCTGCTAGTACTCCAGTTACCGCCAGTGAAGGTGATCTTGATCTGCTGTTGTATTTGCAGTTTATCAGTAGACGTTTGGATGTTCAGGGTGCGAGATAGAAGTTTGTGAATACGTGGATAATTTTTTAATAAAATATTAAGTTGACTGGCCGATCCATTTCAGATTGGTTACTCTGACCTATGAAGCTATGCATTCAGGTCAGCCAGATGTCCTGGAACGTGGAAGGTCCATCTGCTCATCTTCCACTTAGCTGCCTTCACTTACATAATACAACCGGATCTGTGGCTCACGCGCTTTCTGTATCTCTGCGCCACAAATGTTAAACTCTTTGCTGCTCAACATCTGCAAATCTCAGTCACTTCCTGCTACAGACAACTAACGATACACTTTCATATACTTGCTTACTTAGTGTATACGTTAGAAATTGTTACTTTAGTTGTGGTACCACTAATAGCTCCTGGTTATCTTGGGGGAGGGTTGCCATGCATCAGCCCTCTGATGCCAGTATCCCAAGGAAGACCCCCGGGTGAGCTTGGGGTAAGCAAGTCCATGGAATGTGATGTTTTTCCCTTCAGTGCTTTGACACTGTTGGTTGGCCAACCGGAAGGGCATCCGGCCTGTAAAAAAACTGGATGTTAGTTTGTTGGTGGTGATGATTTGACTGGAGCTTTGCATGACTTATAGCTCCGGTGGTCCAGTTGTCACCACCATCTCCATCATCCTTTGCTTCAATAAACACCAGCTAACCCAGGTTCACCTGGAAAATGGTCGTTAAAACGGAGAGAGTTGTGGTACATTTCTGCATGTAAACTCATTTTGTTTCCACCAGTGTATTATTCCTTATAACTCAGTTGTTGACTACATCCCAGTGGTTAACGCAGGAATGGTATCTAGACTTGAAAAAGTCCTGCTTCAGTGATCACCGGAGGTTCTCCTTTGGATGCCTGATGATGGGACTGGGCGGGCCTAAACTGGGGTAGTCTCCTGGAGAAATTCTGCCAGTTGTTCAAAAACCCAAAGTCATTGTCACTTTGTACTTGCTGATTACAGAAAAAATTGATGAATATAAACATGTTTTTATTGTTTGTACTGGAGACTGAAAGACTGAACACTATGCAGTAGCCTCGTGTATGTGAGAAAGTCGGCTTTTGTATGTGTTCAGCAGTTTTAGAAGTGAGTTTGTAGCACCCGTGTTAATTCTTGTGTTAATGTTGTTGTTTCAGAGACGAGACTTAAAGAGATAATGATCGATACTCCTCCTCAGATAACACCAGGCTCCTACTCTCTGACCAGAGTGACTCCCATAACTGGTCAGTCGACAGTGTGGACCTCACCGTCATATGGTATGATGATCGTTTTACATAGCACATAAACAGTTGTGCGACTGAGGTGATTCATCTGTTTGTTTTGGGCATACAGTAACTCGAAACACTGCAGACAAAGCCTGATACAGTTTTTATGGTCAATTGACCATGGGCCAACATGAAAACGATAAGATTTTGAAAACCTCCACCCAGAGGGATAAATTTTAGACCCCTGCACTATGGAGAGTGGAAGGTTTGGAGGGAGTCAACAGCTATGCACACCTATGTATTGATGTATTGCTCACACGTTGTCGGAAGTAACAATTGTACTGTAACAATATTGGTATTCTAGTTTCCTACATGCAGTACACACTCTTGAAATTATGATTATATCTGAAATTGGCATATTGTATTTAATTCTGAAGGTGACTGCAGTAGTCTCATTAACCTAAGTACAGAAAGTCGTTTAATCGTGGCACAACAATAACAAGTTTGTTTATGTAAGATTAACATTAAAGTGCTTTGTAATTGTATTACATTTATTGTTACTAAGTATGGAATTGACAGAGAGAGAGAAGCTGGAATTGGAAGATATCCTGGCAGTATTGCAACAGATTTTGATGGTGTGGTCATGTGTTATGGAAGGATGTCAATGAGTGGGTGAAAAGTGCGCCGATTATGAGGTTGAGGATGTTAGTCAGACGTCTTCCTCGTCATGTTCAGTATGGATAACTCTCCCATGGCGACCGCTCAAGAGGTGGTCAAAATAAGCATTTTCTTCTTATCATCTGAATGCCACTTTGAAGAAGTGTCATGTCCCTTCTGGCCAACTGGAAGTCCCGGCATCAGAGAGGTCCACATGGCAGCAGTACCTGCAACGCTGGACTTACTGCATTCATGTCAGAATACAACCAGGCTGCAAAAGGTGGTCGTGCATACAGGTCCGTGCTATCAAGAGTGCAACAAAGTGTCTACCTCCAACTTCAGCCTCAGATGTCGCTTTCGAAGTCACAAACAGATGTAGTAGCACCGTCTCTCTCTCCGTTTTAACGGCCATTTTCCAGGTGTACCTGGGTTAGCCGGTGTTTATTGAAGCAAAGGATGATGGAGGTGGTGATGACAACTGGACTATTAGAGCTATAAGTCGAGCAAAGCTCCAGTCAAATCGTCACCGCCAACAAACCAACATCCAGTTTTTTACAGACCGGATGACCATACCTGTCGCCTAACCAACAGTGTCAAAGCACTGAAGGAAAAAATATAACATTCCATGGACTTGCTTACCCCAGGCTCACCTGGGGGTCTTCCAACTTTGTGTGTATGACCACTAATAGCTCCTGGTTACCTTGGGGGAGGGTTACCATGACTCATCAGCCCTCTGATGCCAGTACCCCAAGATGTAGTAGCAGTGTCCACATCAAATAGACGGACAACTTCAGGCAAGGCCAGGCATAGAGGTGGACCTAAAAGAAATTGGAAGGAGGTAGGTTGAGGCTAACGTGAAGAATATGAAGGCAAACGATGAAGACACTTCAGTTTGGAGTAAATGGATGAGGCTGATTAGCAGTGCGGGGAAGGGAAGGGCAGTTATGATATTGTGAGTTAATATGTCCGATCATTTCTTGTTACTGCCCACCTGGCACGTCCTGGAATAAGGACAGTGCTGATTCAGGTGCTGTGGCGTTTGATCGTTTGTGGTACTGGCTTATCAGTGTTGTCTTGAAAAGAGACCATAAAATAGTGGCGTAGATGATATGACATTTTGTCAGTCACGTTGGTGTAAAGAGACAATATATATATAACTGCACACTGACAAAGTGCAGTTTTAATTATATGCAGTTAATTGTGTCCACATTAAAAGAAAAAAAATCTAAAAACTTTTTCGTGGATTGAAATGGTTGTTCATCTCTGATATTAAAAATCAAAGGGTGTGATTTTGATGTCTGTTAAGTAATCGGCAAAGTTTTATTCTGCAGGTGGTGCATTCTTCTTGTCTTATGGATGGTGGTTTTTTTGTATGTGCTGTACAGACATAATATCTGGTATTGAAAGTTTGACGAATTCCAGTCTGCAGCAATACGAATCACAGTTACATCGTTTTCAGCTGCAGCAGCAGCAGCAACAACTGAACATTTTACTGTCCCCGTATTCGTCCACTCTGCCGCTACAGCAAGGTGTTCCTGCGCTGGCTGTGAGTCGCGGCAGCTTCGTTCGATCATCGGCGTCATCCACAGAAGGCCCGCACATTCCGACTGGCGGCACTGTGACTCGTGTTCCACAGTCAATTCTGAAGCAACCGACAGTTTCGCAGCAGTGCGACGTCACTCCGAATTCCTCGATGCACGTGACCGTGCCGACAGTGGCACAAGATGCCTACGGATCAGCATCGGCAGGTGCCACGCCAATCAGTGCAAAATCACTTCAGCGCACGATGCCTCCCGGTGCAGACCTAAATGACGTGATCAGCCAAGTGGTGACAGGAAGGTCGGTTGCCCCTGTGCGTCAGAATGCGGCAACCCCGATACGTAAAAGCAGCCTCGTCGGTGCGCGCCCCGGTTTGTCGCCGTCCGCCGATGTTACCCGCTCTACCTCGTTACGCCAGCCAGCAAAGTCAACAGCCGATGATTGGCTTCCGCTGAGGCACGGTTATACCAGCACACAGTTGAACCTCAATAACCTGCCGTCGCCAGTCGAGGCCCGCTTTCAGCGTATGCCGCTGCTTGCCTCGCCGATGAAGGTGACGAGCAATCCGGTGCATAATACTCCCGGAGCCGCTTCCGTGTCATCCGGTCGAATGACACCTCCGGTGTATCACCCTCCGCCGACATACAGCCGTGCACCAAATGTCGATCAGCCGACATTCTCAACCGGCCCCCAGTTGCATCCTCAGCACCCAAGCCATTTCGGCACAGCACCAGTAGGATGGCCTCAGCTTGAGTCGGTGCTGCCTTCTCCACTCAGTGTTCAGAGCCATGTTGTCAGCGGAGATAGGTATTTTGACTATTTGGCATCGGAAAGCTCGGCAAATGCAAGCATGCAGCTGGAGCCTGCAGCAAACAACACGTACCTCCTTGTGCCTTACCCACTTGCAAATACTGTGGAGTCATCACCAGCCCAGCCGTCTCAGTTGTATCCGGCAAATGCAGAACAGTCCCAGTTGGTGAGCACTGCTGCGGTCAGAACGGTTGCGCCGCCGTCGTACGAGGTGGCAAAGTCACTGAAGATGAATGCAGCATTGAGTTCGACACCGCCGGCTAATAAGCGATACTTCGAGGCCCTCGAGGCAAGTCATCAGACGAGGCATCCAACCCAATTAACAGAACAGTCTAACGGAATCGTTGCACAGACAACAGCTTCTTTGGTAGGCCTTACTAACGGTGATGTGCACGTGCTGAGGTCCTATGTGGCAACCCCAACACGCATGACAAATGAATGGCAAGAACCAGTGGCCAATGGACCCATGTCTTACATGAGTACTCCTCACTCAAAGCCGCTGCCGATAACACAGTCAGCTAGTGCTCCTGTTAATAGACATGTAAGTCTAGTCTTTATGTGTCAGTATACTGTTCATTTAGATTAACAATCATAGGCATTATCTGTGCTGCATTGTATCACTAGTAGTCGTCACACATTTGCCACTATTGTAAATGCACCATTCAAAGCCGATGCATTAATGATAGAATTTACACTGTCATTTTATACAAAAACACTTGTTATCCTTGTTTTCGCTTTGGAGTACAAAAATTAATGTCTCTGAACATGTGAAGTTTAAAGTCCACGCTTGCACATAAACGTAGACTACGCCAGTTTCCAGCATTTCACATTTGAAGTTTCTATTTTCATATTTTAACAAACAGTTAAAAGTTAAGAGTAATTAAGAACTTAACATACTCTAGTATGATGTTCTTCCTTCAGTGCTCAGTGCTTTGCCACCATTGACTGGGTGACCGGAAAGACATCCGGCCTGTAAACACCCCGCAGCTGCAATCCCCAAAGGATCTTGTTTTAGGAGACCTTTGAGGGACCCAGTTTAACTGGAAGTGATCTGGAAAATAGGCCAGTTAAACCAAACCAAATGTAGTAGAGGTGGTAGTGGTAGTGGTAGTAGTAGTGGCAGTGACTGGTTGTAGTGGTGATAGTTGTAGTAGTAGTGGCAGTGACTGGTTGTAGTGGTGATAGTTGTAGTAGTGGTGGTAAGTAAATAAGTTGTCTTTATTATGCCCCCGCCCTCATAGGGTGGAGGCATTAAGCGATGATGCGCTCTGACGTCTGTCTGTCGCGTACATCGGGTGGAGAACAGAGAGCCCTAGGAAGACTAAAATTAGCACAGAGGTAGCCCATGTCACACGTGACTCGGACACCACTTTCAAGGTCAAAAGGTCGAAGGTCAACTTGCAGGGGGCGGCGGGGGCATATTGTGGTGGCCTCCCGCACAGCTTGTTATATGTCTCAAATGCACATGCATCACATACATCAGTAGACACATATAAAACCACTGATTAAACACTGAAAGTGAACTAAATGAACTTATACAGTGAACGTATAACGAAAAGTTTCTTATGTGTATTAGTACTATAATATGGTAGATTAAACGAGTGACCATGGTCTCTAAGGTTATCTAGAGATTGGACGGGTGGTAGTGGTGGTGGCGGTGGCGGTGGTATTGATGTACATTGTGTGCATTGTTGACAGCTACATGCACCTGTGCGTCAGTCGAGCTCTACCTCAAACGATAGCAATGAAGTGTCAACCGTGCCATGTCCGCAGCACGGCTCCGGCGTGAACATCGTGGACCTCATCAAGGACAACATCGGCACGCAGCCGGCGCCGATGCTGAAAGCGCTGTGCAACGATCCTTCGTTGCGCACCGGCTGTACATGCCACCATCCCGGCAGCGAGATGATCCACACGCCGCAGACCCTCGCCGCCACGTCGCCGAACTACAGTGCCGCTCGACGGTTGTCTCTGAGCCAGCCGCTGTCGGCGTGGGAGCAGCCAGGTACTGTCGCTCGTCCGTACAGCTGGGCCAGCGAGAACGGCGGCCAGCAGCTGCTGAACCTTCAGCTGGCCGACGGCACCACGGCGGTCATCGGCGGAAGAGTCGCCCATTCCAGCCTGGACCTCGTACATCGACATTCGGACAGCGGCACGACGGCCTACCGAATGCATGCCGCACCGATCATGGCTAACCACTAACGCATCCGTCTTTGTAGCTCTTTGCAGGCAGTCCTGACTGGTGATGAAATTCTCACATGGGGATGACTTCGATCGATTCCCACGAAGGAGGGCTGCACCTTTTGGTACCGCTGGCCAAAAGCGAAAAGTTGTACCAACTATTCGGCTAGTTACGGATAGAATATCAGTAGTACCAACTAATGAATGTTACAGCAAGCATGTATGTTCTCTGCATCACTTGGGTCAACATTATTTGCTGCTGTTACAAATTAATAATTGTCTGCATTAGAAATTTAACGTCATTGTCGGGAACTGCAAATTTATCTTACACACAGCATTATTGGAACATTAGCTAACAGGATTTTAGCTGTCACCATATCATAACAAGATAGGCTGCTGCATTGTGACTCTGCAATTCACGTTTGGTTTTGATTTACTGTTCGTCTGAATATGAATAGTCTGTTCAGCACACTGTCCAGGTCCGAAGCAGATGGAAGTGAATATTCGGTACTGCTCTGCCACGAAGACCTATGTGTACACCTTGGTAGCATTAGGAAGGCCATCTAGACTCTCTCTCCATTTAATTGGCCATTTTCCAGGTGAACCTGGGTTAGCCGGTGTTTATTGAAGCAAAGGATAATGGAAGTAGTGGTGACGACTGGAGATATAAATTGTGCAAAGCTCCTGTCAAATCATCACTGCCAACAAACCAACACCCAACTTTTTACAGGCCGGATGCCCTTTACCACGACTGTACTGTTCTTTCGTAGCTACGCGTGAGCGCTGCCGTCATGACCTTGTTATTAGGTCGCGCGAACATCAAACTGATACTGTAACTGGTTCCTACAGTATCTTGAACTATTGAACTACCAACAATGTAAAATCAAAGCACTGAAGGGAGTTATATTCTATGGTCTTGCTTGCCCCAAGCTCACCTGGGGTCTTCCAACTTTGTCTTTGACCACTAACAGCTCCTGGTTACCTTGGGGGAGGGTTGCCATGCCTTTCGTCAGTCCTCTGATGCCAGTACCGCAGAAGGCCATCTGGACTAAGTCTTGCAATGCTTTGAAAAAATTTACGTCTTAGAAATGGTTATGTCCAAGCCGTGGAATGGGGATGTACTGGACATTGAGCTACATCGTCATGTCATCTTAACTCTTTAGGTTGACTATTTCAACTGGCGGTTCTAGCTATAATAGAAACCGCAATGAGTGCTGTGCTTCCAAGCCCTTATTAATGCCCTTTAGTCCCCTCCAGTCCTCTGCAGACTACCACTTCACCAGCCGGAGAAAAATGCACTGAATAAAGATATGGTGTAGCTAGAAGGATGTATTGACGACGAGCGTCAGTTCAAGACGGCCAAGCGTTCACAAGTGCATGGTGACGCCACTGTTCTGAAAAGGGTTTTCCGCGATAACTTCGTTATTGTTCGTCGTAGATCGAAAAGAATAGCATTTTTGGAATCTGATTTTTCTGCGTGTGTCTATACGCAAGTTTTCAATTTTCGTGATGGTCACGTGACCACTTTTCGGCACCCTTCAGGGGCCTATCTCTGCCTTATGCCTCGTCACAGACTCCAGTCTTGGCTTTCCATCGGTTCGGTACCATTGGTTTGGAGTAAAACTGTTTCCTGTAGGCTGTGCACAGGATAGTCGAAGGTACCCTAAAAACGTGAAAAATGCTCTTTTTAGGTCGACTTCCAAAAGTCGACCTAATAATATTAGAGGGGAGAAAAATGTCCGTACGTACGTCCGTCCGTCCGTCCATAAAAAGTTTCTTCGATTTCAATGAAATTTGGTAGGTAGGTACAGGTCGATGAGTGATGCACGACGGTATGCCGTATGGCCAGATCCAAGGTCAAGGTCAAGGTCACGAGCTCTTGAAAGTTTGAATTCCTTCCATTTTCAAAACCTATCTCCTCCGCCATTT
>Ga0049107_10000763_pt1 | contig 10508 bp, 7 predicted proteins | sample WorMetilPIANOSA1_FD_61187 | JGI IMG/M metagenome (GOLD analysis project Ga0049107, IMG submission 61187) | Marine gutless worms symbiont microbial communities from Max Planck institute for Marine Microbiology, Germany - Olavius ilvae PIANOSA.1 | ecosystem: Host-associated > Annelida > Digestive... | reverse complement strand
ATTTTGTGTCAATCTGTTCAAGGGTTTCGATTTTACAGGGGTTCAAAGTTTCCATTTTTCCCATAGGAAACTGACGTCGCCGTTATAACAGTGCTGCGCTACCGCGCAGACTGTGATTTGCAAGGAGCACCGGAAAAGATGCAGTGAAGTACGGTATGGGATTTCAATAGATCCGGCCCTTAGACCATTTTCTAACGGCATGCTGGGATGATCCGCTATTTCTGTTTAAACACTTTAGTCTCCCCCTTAATAAAATACGTCCGCATGCAAAACTGACGTAGCCAAAGAAGATTCAAACACAAGACGTCAACATCGACCTTTACTACAACATTGTTGGCCGTCAACAGCTTATTGCACTAACAACGAACAAACGGACGAACGGTGCCGACACGATAAATATTACTCATTAACACGCGTATAAGGTGATCCCCAAAATACGCGAGGCCACCGCGTTCGACCGCCCACGACTTCGGACGCCCGAATCAATTTCCGCACTCAGGAAGCAGTTTGGTCATGAACTGGAGACCTGTGCCAAAAGTCAGTGTCTTCTTTCACCAACCCCGAAGCGTAAGCTGGAAAGAAATTCCCGCACCGACACGCACCGTCCTCCTATTCCCACATTAAATCCTTTGTAATCAGTACCCATTCCCTCATTTATCCCTCGTATCCCGTTTGCACTGTTACAGTCGAGGAAAATAATGGTGAACGTATAGTTTCTATAACAGCTAACAAGTGCCAGCCAATACACGAAGACCGTAAAATGTTAAGTGTTCACAGTTCACCTGCCAGAATAATATTAAGTCTAAATCTGTAAACTGGTGCTACAGACAGCTGTCTTTGCGGAGACTCGCAGAAAGCCAATTAGTTATTCATTCCGCGAGTTTCCCTCGAAATCTTTCCCTCTCTTCCACAGTTCACTCCAAGTTTTCTTCCCACCCCTCGGGTAACGCACATATTCTCTCTCAACCGCTGCTATTTAGCGGGGGATTTTTCACGCATGTCACTTATCATGATTACAATGTCAGTGATTCCTCCGACGGAGACGGCCGGTCTGAACGAGATTCCACGAGAACGAAAACCGTTACATCACGACGGAACAGCAATCCTGCCGTTCTTGCAAAAACTAACGCCATCCGGCGCCCAGAAGTCGTAAAGACGTGGCCCTAAACTGCCGTGGCCTCGCTTATTTTTGCCTAATGAGGAATCCAACGGAAAAACGGCCAAAGTTAAAGAATTTCTTACCCCCAATTTGCTCTCATTAAAAGTGGAGAAATATTCCCCTTTTCACCGAATTGGTAACCAGGCGACATGCACCACGATTCCGGTACGCAGCGTCAATCCGATGTAGTCATTTTTCAATTTTTTTTTCTTGGAAAACAATTTTCCATGATTTACGTGTAGTTTTTGTTTTTCTCAGACGTCTTCATACAATATGTGCATTAACAACAATACTACTAGACTCTAAGTGAGCAGCACGATAAGCTTAAACCCTTCAGACGGTCACCACAGAATTGAAATCGTCAAGAAAGTGGCTGGAGAGTCCTGTTGCACTGCCCCATTCCATTGCCCGACAGATTTCCAATTAACATTTTTTCGGCGTTCCACGGCCCCAGACTTCCACAGAATTTGTTTGGGGTTGACCGAAAAACCGGGGAAGGTTCAATTCCAACCAGTCTTAATATCCCTAGGAAGAAACTGGAAAACGTACCGTTACGTGATAACTGGTACAAAAGTTCTGACGGCTGGGTGTTCATACTGGTGCAGAGATGCAGCGGCTGACGGCTGCTGTGGCAGATGCTTAGATCCTGGGATTGGAGGTCTTGAACCCCTGAAAATATGTACGAGGGGTCAGAGTACGTTTTGATCCCCTAAAATGTCACATTCTTTCACTCAAAACTGTTGTCGGATAACTTAAGTTTCACATCATCAAGGATGAAAGATTTGTGTCAAAAATGGAAGGTAAAACTAATTTTTCGAGGCTGTCAGGAACCTGGATTGTTGAGTGTTTGGAAATCGTTGACGTGGGGTGTAATCCGAAAGTTCGATGGCTTGACCTGACTGACCCCGACCCCACCAGGCTGTGGTATGTCTGCACGCTGATCCGCGGGTCCCACTGAACAACAGACGACTGCGTATCGCTTTCGTGCCCACCAGATGCCGCTTCGGAGATCGTAAACTGCTGCCAGCCAACCGATCTCTCTAGGACATCGCGAGGGGCCAGTTGGGGGATGGACGAGTGAAATCCGAAGGGCCGAAGTTCGAGGCGGAGAGCCGGGCGTCTGGTTCTTGAGCGGGGGGACAGCAAGTCCCCTCCCAGGTCCAGTTAGGGGTTCTCGCCTGAAAGTTTTCAGCATTTCAGTTACTGCATATGCAGGGGCGTCTATCCCCCAACGGGAATGACGCAAACTTCCCCCTTCCCTTCCCTTCCCCCTCCTTCCACTTTCTCTCCCCTCCCCTCCGTCTTCCTGCCCTTTCCATCCCCTTCCTCCCTTCTCCGGAGGTCTGGGGGCAGAGTCCCCAGTTGTGGGGTCCGGGGGTTACCCCCGGAAAAAAAAATTGAAATTGAAATAGGATTTGGTGCATTCTGGCGCATTTTTGTTTCAAAACGGCAGCTAAACATAAACATACAGATCCGTGCAAAAAGAAGGACTTATAAATTACGTATGACCAATATATCTGAGGGAATTCTTCCCCCTTCAGGGTGTAATTCTCTTCCCCCTGAGCCCAATTTGGACGCAAGTTGCGCCCACTTCCCCTGTAGACGCCCTGTGCACATGGGCCTCTTCCGCACAGGAAACAGAATGTAGTGTCAGACAGCTGGAGTGAGAGCTACATTCACACTACCTTGTACAGTATCTGTCAGTCGAGGTCATCACGATCTCGCTCCCCAAACCCACAGACAATGCGAACAACAGCGCAAAAGCAAGTGACCAAACAGGCAACGCACCCCCAACTCCTTTTTTCCGTACCAAGCCTCACAGTCCGACCGTCAGAACTGATGTAACAACAACAGCATAATGCCCTGCAACTGAGATCTTGGGTCACAAGACTGGTTGCAACCAAACGATATTATCTGCTGGCAAAGGTCGCAAAACTACGGTGCGAACTGGCACTTTCTATCACATATGGGTAAAAATATTAACGGAATGGGAATAATTTTACTGGTGTCCTCTAAAGGGTTTAACAGACATCATAATCAGCATAGTCATATCAATAGTATCGATAATATTAAGTACTATGCCAGCGACACAGGCACCAGATTTATAACATCGATATATACAGCCACAATACGATGTAACGACACAGTTAAACTGTTTTGATTAATTATTGATTTCTAAGTCGACATATATGAAACTAAGCACTAGAGTGATATAACTGCGGTGGCAATGTAGTCTAAAATGTGCAGATTGTGATAATTTGTTTTATGTTAATTAATAGGCCTTAATCACTATTAAACAAGATGTATACGAAGTAACGGTCACAATCGCAGAAATCTATCAATAGTAAATTCACTGTTTTAGTCAAGTCAACGAATAACTAATAACAATAACGAGTACCAAAACGCCCATCCTTTTCGCTTTTTTGAATAACTTGGTAAGAAATCAACTGATCTCAATACTTTTTGGTACATGACATCCTGAAGAAGTGAGGAAGATTGACAGCGAGTTAAAGATATGCCCACCGCTTCTGCACTAACTTGGGAAGTCAAAAAAAGTGATTTTTCGACAATATTCAGCAGCAATTTTGATTAAACAACTAAACACTAATCGTTTCGAGGCAGTTAACTATGCCACTTTACTAGTCCACACTACATAAAATCATAAAAGTGACGCCACTTCGCGACAGATGCGGTTGTTGCTGGTTTAGACTTGCACCAAACTCCAGCTGTGCCTTGCGCACCAATGTCATCAAAAATGTTTCCGGGCGTTGGTTTGTGCAGAAAGAGATCACTGTGAACATTTACTGTTCACCAGGCTCGTCAACAACACTGTCCACCCATTAACCGTGCTACGCTCAATCCACAAAATCATCCCATGGTTAACTGTATATAAAATGGGGTAATGCGTGGGCTCAACCAAGAAATATAATACTGTTACTGTTACGGGAGTTGGTCTCTTCAAGTGAGTGGTTTTCTTTCTTTTTGCACATAGTCTACATCTGTAAAGACATAATGCATCATAGAAAGTAATAAATTTAACGAGTCAATGAGTAATTTATAATACGTATTAAAATTACATATACAAATTTTTGGGATCACGTGAGAGACAGTGAAGAATTAATTTACTGTCAAAAAGTAATTACTGAAATAAACAATAGTCAAGCAATGCACTACACCGTTGTGCTCTAAAACAGATTTAGAACGAAAGTCTGCACGAAATAAGTAAGTAAGTAAAACGTGGACTTGCAGAGCGCACAGCCGTGAAACCTCCACAACGACTAATAACAATAGTAACAACATCATCGTCTCTAGATGTACGCGTTGTAGAATAGTGCACACGCATGAACTGTCTACTCTAGCTGGGTGGGTGGGCAGACGGGATTCTGGTTCTGGGATGTAATCGGCAAACTCCCATTGGGATATCACGCCGATGGACTGGTGAGCGTGGCAACGTAGGGTAGGCGACTCTTGAACGAGTCGAGTGTTGGAGCGTTGACCGTCAAGATGGATCAGATAGACTGGAACATACAAAGAAAACTCGATGGAAGTTTTCATGGCCTTGTTTACACAGGTAAACAAGGCCATGAAAACTGTAGATGAAAAGTTCAGGCTTGTCCCACGACGATGCGATGCATAGGTCAGGAATAAATGGAGTAGGATAATCAAGGGGGCGACTGGATAATGCAAAAAATGGCCACAAAAATGATGTCCGTGTGAGCGACTGTGCGTGCATGTTTTGGCGTAATTAACAAAACAAAAAACAAAAAATGATGGAAATGCATTACTGGGTTGAATTCTGAAATGACATAGTGAGATATCCTGGAATTATGTACAATATTTTTTTTGAAATTATGTGCAAAGATACAGTGCCAAACAGACATTTTCATAGTTTATAAGCCGATACTTCTAGCAATCTCTACAGAATGTAATGGGGGAAAATAGGTTAACGTGATTGGAATGCTCTGTAATATACACGTATTTTATTTGCTCCTAAAAATAATTTTGAGATTTTACGTTTTAAAGCAACAATATAGCACAGACGTCGGCATTATATCGTGTTGCACCCAGAATGAAAACACTGAACATTAACCTGATGAAAAGAGAAATGAAGCAAAACTAAAAGTGGAACAAAGAAGCAAAAACTGATCCGTGTACAATTATGCAGAAACAATGAGTATCAGTGACAACGTACATTAAATGCAAATGAATAAACACAGTAAATAAATTACAGCAGAAAACTTGTCATTTCCGAACAAATACTGGTAAATGCAAAGTGCGGTGGACAAATTATACGAGTTCACAAAATGACTAGGAAATTGTTTGTAAACTGTGCAGAAAAATTCAGCCGCAACGCACCAGAGATGTACTACAAAAACGACGTTGCAGTGCAAACAAAAATGCGCGCCAGTAGCAGGATGCACAAACACAACCTTTTCGTGGTTTTTTCTTCTTCAGAAAAACTGCATGATCAAACATCTTTCCGTGCACACTGTCAGCACCGTGCTTTTCCGAGGACATCCCGAGTGCACAAAACTCGCAAAAATACCGTGAACAGACGTCGCAAAAACTAGATCGTACAACATCACAACTTACTCACTGCATATTCACAACATCGCAATGGAGAACAAAGCAACAGATACGGGTCGTGGCAACAAAGCATTCATCCACACACACCGACAATCAGCAATAAAACAACGCGATCTGAGGTAGAGATGGCGCCACAATGTACAGACCTCCCCCGTGCAACAGCTGACTGCCCTGACAAGCAGCTTAGTGCATCTGCTGACTTACTAATCGTTGACATAAGCATGGGGTGGCTAGTTAGTTAGTTGGTGTTTTACGGCACTTTCAGCACCAATAGGCTATATCATGCCATAGAAGTAGGAAATTTATCACACAGGGCCGGGGAGAAATGCAATAAAACAATGAAAGAATACAATAAACCAACACAGTCATAAGCTCTCTTTGGCCTGGGCTTATGGAGACGATTCCCTCGCCACGGTTAGGCTTCCTCAGAGGAGTCTTTCTAGCCAATCACTTGGCAAGTAATGACAACTCAACTAGAACAACCAAAAGACAGAACACATACCAACTAAAACTAACAATACATAAAAAGGGGCCCTAATAAACAACAATACAGTGTAAAGCATGCTAAGATAAAAAAACTAGACCTGGTTTAGTCGCCTTGTACGACATCCGGCCAGGAAATGGAGCAGGTCTATTCTTACAACCCCCGAGCCCATACGGGGCCATTGTGTTTGCTGTCTTCAATGCATCAGTGTACTGCATCTGTGGACATCACGACCAGTTACTCATTTAGTCAATTTCAAAAAGCCAGAGCACAAACCAACGTCGGTTTTGGAATTTCAACAGAAAAGCGAAAGAACGCACTCCCCAGCAACTTTCACTTAACATGAGCCAACAATTTTAACATTTCACTACTGTATTGTTGTTTTACTGCCGGTCAGTCTGGCACAGATGAACAGAAAAAAAGTGTAAATTATGCTGGCAAACATTATCACAGGACATAGTAACAGCATAAAATGTATAGATATAACAGGGCTTGGCCATTAAGCTGACATGCAAACTGCAATGTAAGTTGCAGATTCTGAATTAACAACTATTGCTCAGAAAATATTCATTATGAATAACTGTAACGGTTTTAGTATTATCAAGTATTAACAACAGTTTGCACAACAACAACTGGTTTGTCATCATGATCATCATCATCATCATCTCCGGCTCGCACCACTAAGAGTGCGTAGCGCCACTGGTTGCCAACAGGTATGTATTATTTAGATTTTCACACGTAGATTATCGACTTATTTTTTAGTTAAGAAGCTGCTAGTTCTTGTTTTACACATTCTGAAGCATTTATGTCAGTGGCAGTGGACGCACTGCAGTGGTCAGGGGGGACGGAGACCCAAGTTCAATACCCGCTGAGACTTGCACGAGTCGCTGGTGGTATCGAGGAAGGCATCTGGCTTCATATTTAACTCATTTAGCTGCACGACATAATGTTCCACTCACTGCCGATTCTCAATGGAGTACGGCAAAAGACAGACCCCAAAGACCGACACCATCATCCGTGGGTTAATATATATGCAAGAACATGAAAGTACAGCTTTTCGGGAAAATTGGAGCAATTCCGATGCCCTTCCTCGCACCTCTGGCAACTCAACAGTGCAGCAGGGATTCAAATCCGGTTTCACCGGGCTATAAGATCATCGCCTTAAACACGGAGCCATGGCTGCATTTTGCATCCATCGGCACATACAAATGCTAACAGAAAAATGCAGAAGCACTTCACGACAGCTAAATCGACAAAAATATAAGATCCGAACGACTGACTCAAATGACTACTGCTAACGGTACTACGGCAAGTGTCGGCTTTTCTCTAAGAAGCCGATTTTCCGTGGGCACCAGTCAGGTCATACCTATGTCAACATGTAACATGCAAACTTCATTAGACTGAAGAACTGGGCCAGAACTAGCAGACAGAGAGTACGGTTTAACGTTGTCGTCAAAAAATCACAGGCAATCTCGGAATCACTTGTACTGTTACCGACGACAGAACACAGAATAACTAAGACGAACACACGAAAAACATAAAAAACACAGTTCAAAAGATAACATACAACACAGACAGAGAGCCTGGTTTGGACGCGTTTTACGACATCCAGTTCAGTAAGATGGATTGGGCCTACGATGACATAATGTATTATTATTATTATCTCCATTCGTACAAAAAGTACAAACACTGAAAAACAATTAACACAACAATACAGACTTTAACTAAGTGCAGAAAAAGAACCAAGTGCAAGAAAAAAAAGAAAAATGAAAAAACTACTTGCACAGTACCACTGACAGGAGGTCATTCATGAAAGGAAGTGAGAGGGTCAAGGCTACAATTTGGTTGTCAGTACAAGTCCATACTTCTGGGGCTAAATGTTATCACACTGCAAATTGACATGGGTATGACTTAACTGGAAGCCCGTTGAGTGCAGAATACACGCAGGTTCGTCCCAATATATATGAACAACCATCAACATTACACAACACATGAGCATATCAAACATTGCACACGACGATGCTCAGAATACAGTTAAGTTCAGTGGAAAACTCGCACGGCACGCACTTAAAGAAGTAAACAAATCTGAATGTCGACGAGCGGTGTCAGCAGCAGTGGCAGAACGGATTAACCATTAATTACCATCGTCGACCGATGCAAAATTTTACACGACAATAAAAGTTAACAAAAGAAATTAGCATTTGATACTCAACTTTGTGAGCTTAAGACTGTAATCTCGGAAAAGACTTTTTTGATGTTTCTTGGAATTTTGACAGTTCACAACACTGAAATGCATAATCAACCCATGTCATTGGGCATTAGCAGTAACACCAACAAATATGCACACTTTCTAAATACACCAACAGTAACATTAATAGACTGTACAGTGTTTCATCTTTTTACAATTGAATACTCTGAAGGAATGACAAGAGAGCCAATAAATACAAATATATGCATACATTGCTATGAGAAGGCTACAGTCCACATATAAATTTCTAATCTATAATAATAATAATAATAATATTTAACAGATATATCTGAAATACTGGCAGAACTCCTACTGTATTTAGCAGTGCTAGACTGAAGTGCAAAATTCGCAAACTATACGGAAAAGTGTTCTTGGCATTTTCTCTCTGCCATGTGGCAAAACGCTCTAACTATACTGCTGTGTCTAGAACAGAACGGGTAACGTGAAACTTGCTACAGAATAAACGGTAAACGCGAGTGGACAAGTCGGCCGTGCACGCGCGGCGGACAGTGACACGCAACGATGAAAAAGAATCGGTGTCGCCACGCGATCGGCAGGTGGGTGTGGAACCTTCGGAGTTACTCGGGCGGCAGATCGACCACGATCTTGACGTAGTTGTACGGGAAATACCCGGTCACGCCGTGCACGCTGCCCTCGACCCAGTTCTCGTCGATCCGACTGACGAGCTGGATTATGTCGCCCTCCTTGAAGCCGAGCTCTCCCTCGTTCTCCGCCTCGAAGTCGTACAGAGCTTCGCAGCACGGCTGCCTTCCTACTGACGCACGCGTATACAGTACAGCATCTGCCATCATCGGTGACTCATACGAGTACCTCTGGGAGATGAAACCCAGGCTCGCTGGGTGCAGTCCGTCGACTTAACCGCTCAGTGACGGCTGCTCCTTTCCGACTGACTGACTTTCTACTGACCCTTACCACTGGTGGCGGTTTGGTGTAGTGGTAACGCGTTGGTCGCGATCAACACAGTTGCTCTACATCGAGCCCGGTTAATACTGGGATGGGTGACTGCCTTCGGGTAGGTAAACTATCTCACTACGTAACCAGCCACCCAGGCCGACTCAGCCTGGCCATCCCTCCGTGGGTAGGCGCAATGAGTACTGGCGATGGTTACTTACGGCCACCGCTAGGGAAGAAAATGGCGAGTTCTGCGTAGCAGTAGCCCCTGCGACCAGGACTGCTAGTATAATGACCCAGTTGGTTAAAGGCGCTGGCTGTCAAATTGAGCCGGCCATCCGGCTGATTTGGCTCATATACCGGCTTAATTGGGTTTAACCCTTGCCGGCTCCAAGGGCCAAAAAGGGGGATGAGCTCCCATGCAACGGACCTCAGTGTCTATGTGAAATCTTCTTCTTACCACTACACCGCCATGCCACAGAAAATGGACGAACGGAGCTGTGTTTCAGCTTGCAGACAGAAAGGACAGTGACCCAGTTTCATGCGCTTTATCTTCACCCGATGCCCACACCGGCTTAACCACTAATTTCCACGTCCCACTGAGGTAGGAGGCTAAGTTGACCAGAGCACACCGTAAGTCATTATGAACTTGCTCAATAAGGACCGGATGATCCACTGCAAGCATTCTGTCACTACGATCAAACACACAGATACTGTCACTTAACAACCTTGGGTAAGACATTCACACAAGTGACCCTGTTTCGTACATGTTAAGTTAGTTAGTTAGTAAGTTGGAGTTTTACGGCACTTTCAGCACAAATAGGCTATATCATGCCATAGAAGTAGGAAATGTATCACATAGGGCTGGGGGGAGAACACAAATATCATGCAATAAAACAACGAAAGAATACAATAAACAATATTTTATTTCGCACGTGACCTGTTTGCAGTATGGTCCTTGTTTACATTGCTCCGCGGTTTTTGTGATTTAGATTAGTTTTTACCGATCGTACCTCGACGAATTTGATACCGTTGTCAACGATTTTTATTCTGGGATCCACCTACATGACTGGCGGCAATGTTCCGTTTGTCACTTGTCGTACTTTCGCTCGTTTTAA
>Ga0049107_10000762_pt1 | contig 10508 bp, 4 predicted proteins | sample WorMetilPIANOSA1_FD_61187 | JGI IMG/M metagenome (GOLD analysis project Ga0049107, IMG submission 61187) | Marine gutless worms symbiont microbial communities from Max Planck institute for Marine Microbiology, Germany - Olavius ilvae PIANOSA.1 | ecosystem: Host-associated > Annelida > Digestive... | reverse complement strand
TATATATATATATATATATAGGTGACAGTAAATATTGTTTTTTTAGTACGTGCACGAATGCAAAATGACCTGATAAAGGAGGATAATAGGACAAAATATGCGACGTAGCGACGGATCATACGGACAGACTGAGAAAGTCGGAAGTGTGATTGCATTATTTGGTTTTGGAATTACTGGAAAAGTGGCTGGCGATGCTGTACTAGGAGGTACGATGCGCCTCCTTACATAAATATCATTTTAGTTTTAATTTTAGTTTTAGTTTTACGCTGACATTTTCGTTTTAGTTGTCGTTTTAGTTTTGGTTCTATTTTCGTTTTCGTTTTAGTTACAGTTTTAGCGGCATTTTCGTTTTAGTTTTGACATCTATGTTAATTTCCTACGACTAGTGACTAAGTAAGTCAGTAAAAATCAAAAAGGCAGTTTCTGCAACGTATCTTCTGCTGTTCTACAATACCGAAAAAAGGTTACACTTCAGTTCACAGTACATTGAGTTCAATGTAGAATGTGACGGTTCAGTTTCAGAAATACCCGCCTTACAGGGACATCCTAGTTTTGTTCCGTTTTCTTGCTGACAGATCACCACACAGCGAGAATAACCGTTCAACATAGGCTTGAGAGGCAGGAGACGCCACGAGATCCGGTGCCAGCTGAGACAGTCTCTTGTAGCTGGACTCGCGATCCAACCAGAACTGTATGGCACTCTGTGCCGGAAGTGGAGCTCTATCCTGGAACTCTGCTGTGTAACGCTGCAGTTCCGAGTTAGCGTCGATTTCGTGTACAAGAAACTCAGCTATCGCTGACAAACCGCACGACGCGTTTAGAAGACAGTCAAGGTCACCAAACATGGTACAATTCCATATTTTAGGTATGGTTTCCTGTTAGTGCGCTATAGTAACATTGTCCCTAAGACACGCTTTTTCAGATATTCGACTTCAAAAAATGTCGTGACCTTGAAATCACGGGTCAGAGGTCACTTAAGGTCATTGAAAATGGTACCATTGACAGATTATGTATGGTTTATATTACTATTAGGGCTCCGTCAAGATCATTGAAAATGTCACCATTCGATAGAGCGCATATGACTTCCTATTAATGTTCCATAGCAACCATGGGCCTAGGTCGTACCGTTTCTTAGATAAACGGCGATTTCAGTGGAAAATCGAAAAATTTTCCCACCCCGCTTGTATTTTGCGCCCCCGCTGAAGGGGTTTCCCTTTGAATTGGGTATCGGCGCATGGTTCTAAAAACTAGAGTGATGGGGCTACCGGGACGAGAAAGAAGTTTGACAATATCTTCAGCCGTCTGGATACAATCCACCAACGTGACGGACAGACGGACGGACGGACGGACGGACGGACGGACGGACGGACGGACACCGGACCACAGCAAAGACCGCGCTTACGCATAGCGTTGCGCGGTAAAAAGCTTGCAAGGGTGTACAAATACGGATGCAGGCATTACCTCTGCGGGCACATATATGATTAACCAACTGGTAAGTAGGTAAGTAGGTATTCGTATTAAAATTGCCAACGCAACGCAATTTGCGATGCGTCGAGTTGCATAGACAAGTGAAACAGCAGACATGAGCATTTCATATCGGCGACTACTAAAACTAACAAAGTGTCACAAAGCTATATAATTTCGTTTTGAAATTATCGTTTTAGTTTCGTTATCGTTTTGTCTTCATTTTCATTTTCGTTTTCGTTAATAGAAAAACACTGACACGTACGTATAGGGTCTCAAAAAGGTTTGGAGCGCGCGCGCTGAAACAGCCTCTTGGGTTGGAGTGTGACATTCTATTAACGTTTTATAATAACTATGGCTCTATCTCATGCCGTTTCTGAGATATTCAATATCGAAAAATATCGCGACCTTAAAATCCCGGTCAGCCTAGTCAGGGGTCAATCAAGGTCATTGAAAGTGGTACCATTCGATAGATTGGTTATGGTTTCCTATTCACAGTAACTTTGTTCCTGAGATATTCGACTTGACCTTGAAACCTGGGTTACGCGTCACTCAAGGTCATCGGAATCGTCAAGGATTGATCCACCGCCTATTACTTCCTATTAACGTTCAATAGCAAACAAGGGCCTATCTCGTACCGTTTCCGAGATAAACGGCGATCTCAGTCGAAAATCGCAAAAAAAATTCCCACCTACCCAGTGAATTTTGTGCCCTGCTGAAGGGGTTCTCCTTGGAAGTGAGTATCAGCGCCAGGGGTCAAAAAACTAGAATGATGGGGCTACCTGGCCGAGAAAGAAGTTTGACGATATCTTCAGCCGTGTGGATACAATCCACCAACGTGACAGACAGACGGGCGGACAGACACCGGACGACAGCAAAGACCGTGCTTACGCATAGCGTCGCGCGATAATTAAAACTGTTTACGAATTTCTATCAAATTTGGCAGGTAGCTGCAGGAATTAATGTTGAACAGTGTATTAAAACTAGCCATTTCACCTGGCGTGTGTACACACACTACCTTGTAATGTTATGAGCGATTGTGAAAAATATTGTAATTTCACTACAGCTTTTAGCAGAAACTCACTCAAGATCTAAGGCAAAAACGAATATTTGCCTGAAATAAGTTATGGAGGTAGGAATTCTGTCTACTTTGTGAAACTGACATTGCCGATATATAAACACAACATTCACGACTGTTTATTGATGGGGTTGACGGCAGACCATACCATCATGCATGTGCACGAGCCTACAACAATGGCGTCACCATCTGACAGCGTGTGTTAAAGTGAGAGGTGAACACTTGGAACGTTCAACGTTCATAATAACAAAATAAAAACAAATGATGATGTATTTAGAGCATTGAGAAAATTGTTTTCGTCCCCATCCAAGAGTTTTTGCTAACACTAACGTGAAATTACACTATGTTTTGTCACAATTTTGACTCTCATAACTTTACAAGGCAGTTTGCATACATACACCACGTGGTTTTTATGCCACATTGTTATGAATTCATCGCTAATACAATGTGCCAAATTTGACGGAAAGTCAAATATTTAGAAAATATTAGGTTTACTTTTTGTGGACATGGTGCAGGTTACAAGCGAGACGTTGCCTGTCATTGTGTTGATCCGCCGCGCCGCACGGAATATGCGACGTAATCTCGTGCTCCAGACGTCAACGGCTTGATAGTAGGCTGTCCCGGAACACCCGGGACTGTCCCGGAATGGTGAGCTGTGTCGCGCGTCCCGGGCAGGATCATTCCAGGACAAAAAATGTCTCGGAATACAGAATAACAAGTAAGGCGTTCTTAAGCTGGTCATTCACCAAAACAAGAAACTCAGCTATCGCTGTCAAACTGCGCGACGCGTTTAGAGGTCAGTCAAGGTCGCCAAACATGGTACCATTCCGTATGTTAGGTATGGTTTCCTATAGTGTCCTATAGTAAATTTGTCCGTAAGTTTAAACATGGGTGTAGCCGTGACCTTGAAAACCGGGCTAGGAGTCCGTCAAGGTCATTCAAAGCGTCACCATTCGATGGATAATAATAATAATAATAATAATAATAATAATGTCACGATAACTTCTAAGGCGCCATAACACGGCAACCGATTCAACGGCGCATATATGACTTCCTATTGATATTTTATAGTAACTATGGCTTTATCTCGTGTCGTTTCTGACATATTGAATGTCGAAATTATCGCGACCTTGATATCCCGCTCAAGTGTTAATCAAGGACATTGAAAGTGGTACCGTTCAATGGTTTCCTATTAGTGTTCTATAGTAACTTTGTCCCTAATACATTTTTTACATTTTTTTATTTTTTATTTTATACAGTTTTTGAGATATTCGACTTCAAGTATGCCGTGACCTTGAAAACCGGTTTAGGGCTCCGTCAAGGTCATTGAAAATGTCACCATTCGATATAGCGCATATGACTTCCTATTAACGTTCCATAGCAACCTTGGGCCTATGTCGTACCGTTTCTTAGATAGACCGCGATTTCAGTGGAAAATCGCAAAATTTTCCCACCCCGCTTGTATTTTGCGCCCCCGCTGAAGTTGGAGTTGGGTATCGGCGCATGGGGTCACTAGAGTGATGGTGCTACGGGGCCGAGAAAGAAGTTTGACGATAACTTCAGCCTTCTGGATAAAATCCACCAACGTGACGGACAGACAGACTGACGAACGGACACCGGGCCACAGCAAAGACCGCGCTTACGCATAGCGTCGCGCGTTAACAGTCAAAAACAAGAAGCTCAGCTAATGCTGACAAACCCGCGCGACGCGTTTAGAGGTCAGTCAAGGTCATCAAACAGAGTACCATTCCATATGTTAGGCATAGGCCTACTTTCGTCTTGTGCAATAGTAACTTTGTCTTTAAGACGTGCCCGTTTTTCTGATCTTCGACTTCAAGTAATGTCTTGACCTTGAAATCCGGGTCAGATGTCACTCAAGCTCATTGAAAGTGGTACCATTCAATAGATTGCGTATTGTTTCCTATAGTGCTCTATAGAAACATTGTCCCTAAGATGCACCATTTTTGAGATATTCGACTTCAAAAATACCATGACCTTGAAAACTGGGTTAGGGGTCCGTCAAGGTCACTGGAAATGTCACCATGCGATAGAGCGCATATGACTTCCTTTTGACGTTCTATAGTAACTATGGCTCTATCTCGTGTCATTTCTGAGATATGCAATGTCGAAAAATGTCGTGACCTTGAAATCGAGTAAGAGGTCCCTCAGGGTCATTGAGAGTGGTATCATTCGATAGATTGTGTATCATTTCCTATTAGTGTTCTTTAGTAACTTTGTCCCTAAAACGCACCGTCTTTGAGATATTCGACTTCAATAATGCCGTGACCTTGAAAACCGGGCTAGGGGTCCGTCAAGGTCATTGGAAATATCACCATTCGATAGAGCGCATACGACTTCCTATTGACGTTCTTTAGTAACTGTGGTTCTATCTCGTGTCGTTTCGTTCTCGAAATATTCAATGTCGAAAAATGTCGTGACCTTGAAATCGGGGTCAGAAATCACTCAAGGTCCTAGTGTTCTTATTAGTAACTTTGTCCCTAAAACGCACCGTTTTTGAGTTATTCGACTTGTAAGTATACCGTGACCTTGAAACCCGGGTTAGGGTCACTCAAGGTCATCAAAAATTTTACCATTCAATCCGGCGTCCATGACTTCCTATTAACGTTCCATAGTAATCATCGGCCTATCTGGCACTGTTTCCGAGGTAAACGGCGATTTCATTCGAAAATCGCCGAATTTTCCCACCCCCCCCCCCGTGTATTTAACGCCCTGCTGAAGGGGTTCCCATAGGAATTTGGTATCGGCGCAAGGGGTCAAAAAAGCTCAAATGATGGGGCTACCCGATGGTCGAAAAGTTTTAAGATAGATTTAGTCGTTTAGACGCAATACCGGCTGTGACAGACAGCCAGCCAGCCAGCCAGCCAGCCAGCCACGTCGCCGTAGCATATACCGCGCGCTATGCTACGCGTCGCGCGGGTAAATATGGACGAAAGCCATAAAAGAATACTTTCATTCAGTTTGAGTGGGAATATAATCCACTATTCGCGTCCTTTCCGGTGTACGTGACGTCAGTTCTATTGCCGTAAAGTCAGTAATGTTTTTGCTTTATTTTGCTGCGAATAATTGAAAAATATTTTGAGTTAAAGTAGGCCTAATAATTTTTTATTCTGTACTTTTTTTTCTTCTTGTTTTTAGTCATGCTGTGTGCTGCATTTAATTGCGAAATAAACTATAAAATATAATGTCCTTGAAATCTATTTATCTGACCTCTCCCATAAGCTCCAGAGTCTGAAGTCGCTACTCGGTTTCGGTTTCGGTTATATCAAGAATCAAGGCCTATAAATGCCCCGCTATCGAGTGACGGCGACCGACCAAGGCAGTGAACGATCTGACGCAGTTCTGATACAATGCGGACCTCTTCCACTGGCTACTGCATGCGGACAACGAGCAAGCCACCCTACTGAATAGTGAGCTTTTTGTAGCCTAAATTTAAAGATTGTACTCGACGAAAATGTTAGATTTGAAAGCTATAATCTTAGTTCAATTTCTACTCGCGCGACGCTCTGCAGCGCGGTCTATGCCGTCGTGCGGTGTATGTCTCTCTGTTCGTCTGTCTGTCTGTCACACGCCGGTATTGTGGCTAAACGGCTAAACATATCTTAAAACTTTTTTTACCATCTGGTAGCCCCATCATTTTAGTCTTTCAACACCAAAGGTCGTTAGGAAATTTTGACGGGGTTCTCCGCCACGGGACGTCAAATAAGGGAGGGAGAAAATTGCGAATCTGCACCAATATTACGCTATATCTCAGATACAACACCAGATAGGGCCATAGTTAGTATAAAACGCCAATAGGAAGTCATAGGCAGTCTATCGAATGGCATCAATTTCGTTGACCTCGAGTGACCCCTAACCCGGGTTTCAAGGTCACAAGTCGAATATCGAATGTCTTATGGACAACGTTACTATAGAACACTAATAGGAAACCATACCCAATCTATCGAATGGTACCACTTTCAATGACCTTGATTGACCCTTGACCCGGATTTCAAGGTCGCGATATTTTTGACGTTGAATATCTCAGAAAAGGCACGACATAGAGCCATTGTTACTATGGACTATCAACAGGAAGTCATCGGCGGACATCATTGAAAATGACACTATTTGATACACCACGGCTGACACGGATCGATCTATATTGGCCATTTTTACAATGTGATAACGTAGTGCGCACAGTGCCGTGCGAAAAAAATGAAAAGACGAATGAAGTGTTTTGCGGAACTGATGTGTGCGAATTCACGCAGTGTAAACGTGCTGGTGCCAGGGACACAGAAAACAAGACGCAAGTTAAGTGTATGTGCAACTGATAGTAAGTTCAAGGTATAGCAACAAGCAACAATATGTGTTTTAGCCAGCGCCGACTACTCAGTTTAAACTAGCATACTTATCTAAGCTATAATCAACTCAATTAGCAGAATTATATCACGAAAGTCTACTAAGTACGAGTTAGCATTCATAACTTGCTATAGGATAAACGAACGTTATGCGCCTGCAAGCTGCAATACAACTTACAATAGGCTATTGCTGCTTATAGATTGTGCTTTCTATAACAGTTACACATTTCATAGCTGGCAGCAATCGTTGATACATGTATATGCCCCGCCGTGAGTAAAAGATTCATATTTAACGGGTTAGTCGTTGGTGCTATGAAAGAGAAATGAAATCGAATTGACGAAAACAATTCCAGAGATCGGCACAATGCAGGCTGGTCAGCGAACTGCCTAGCTCTAGCTGCACTGCTGCGTGACCGTTGTCGTCGGCAGTTGACAGTTACGAGTAGACAGTCTTCTGAACATGAGTCGCTCTGTCCTGCAATCACAACACGCACACGCGCCGGCGCCAGAGCCACCGTTACCACTGCGTATCGTGAACTCGGCAAATGTTGTCTGTGATCGCTGGCCGAAACAGGAATCCAGAACCAAGACCAACATTACCGAGCAGGTTCACTGAATGACACTATACTTAACAATCTATTTCTCATTACTGAAGTGCAAACATTGTGCCCATAAGTAAACATTTGAATATTTTGCAGTAAAATAGTACAATATTAAAAGAAATTTAAAAACATCGCATTATCCTTACACTACTACTACTACTACTACTACTACTATATTATTATTATTATTATATGATTATTATATAATTATTTTATATACAGTATAATATAAACAAACGAATATTATAAAAATGTCGTTAAGTAAAAAAAAATTTCAAGAACACTGTTCTTTGATGCCTGAACCTGCGGGGAGCTCAAGATGCTCCCAATGCCGCCTAGTCTGCTGAAACTGCAAACCACATGATCCCCAACATCATCATACCTTAGCCACCGTTTACGTGTAATGTTGAATGTACCTGAGTAACAATAATATATTTTATGCGATACGTATACAGCACACACACACACACAGATACACAGATACAGATGAGTGTTTGCCAGTCAGTGAAACAGTCAGGGGAATGCAGAACTAATGACTTAGTGATACAATGCATGCGACGAATAGGACGCCGTACCTCGCCCATTGGGTTGACAAGCTTGGTGACGATAGTCGACCCTGTGCCCCATGACGGCTCGAAGTAGTCGAGATCAGTGTGCGGCGCGTTCGATGGTTTCGTGCCGAGAGCCCAAATCTGCAACGTCAGACAAACCTGTCTACGTACAACGGCTGTATCATGACACTCGGCGTACGTAACTATAGATGCTGTTCTAGCTAGAAAATGTAAGATAGTAGCCTAGTGACTGATAAGCACATGGTACGTGGAACACGCAGTTGACAATTCACAGTACACAGCGTCTGACAGTGTCGCGTGTACTACCGACGCAGAACAGTGCATAGGATAGCCTAGTTGTTCCAGATTCGGGCGGAGTAAACGTAGGATCTGGAAAATGACAGTTTGACGGATCATTTAAGAAAACATAAGGACTACGTTTACTAGCGAATAGCGACATGTCCGTTTAACACGTACTAGAACAGTACTAGACCGAGAAGACTGAAGACAAATAAAGGTGCATAGGAGTTTAACCTTGAATTTCATCATTGGTTCCAGCATGATCTGCCTCAGAATGAACTCCGGCCTGTCTTGGCCGTCAATGTTGCGTGCAATCTTCCAGCCATCAAGACTTTCCTCCTGACATACACGCAGCATCATCTACTGTAGAGCAACAGTTGTAACACTGACTCAGAGTTCACTGAACTGCACTTCACATCTTTAATCTCATTGCATTTGAGCTTCTCATTTGTCAGTCAGTATTATGAAGTTGAACACTTTCATGTCTGACACCAGGTCACTTTACTGATATTTTTTGTCTATAGTAAGTTTCACAATGTCTTACTGTAATGTATACTAAAGAGATTAAGAGAGACGGGCGTATTTCAACAAAAGAAAACTATTGATAAACTGTAATTATTCAACAAAGGGTCACAGTGCATGTGCAGCAGTTTTACACGGGCACGAACTAGACACAGCGCGGTGCTGTGGCGTGATCAACACGTACACAGGGCGCATGTCACTGCGCTAGATCAAAAGATTATATTAAGCCGCCTCTATTCTTTGGGTTAATCCACCAAGTCAAATAACTTGCAGTGATGTTGTTGCTGCTGCTGCTGCATCAGCTGCATGTGTTCGTACCTTTCTGCCGGTGTTCTCAAGCGCGACGAATTTACCGTCCGCTGAGCACTCGCTGATTGACACCGGCCCTTTAGCACTTCGCTGGTAAGTCGTCTTAGCTGACATCTCACCTTTGATCACCTGAGTCGTCCTCATTGACGAATCTGACCACACACAACATGCGCTCCACTCCAGTTGCAGTTTCTACGTTAAATATCTCTGTTAGCTGGATAGACTGAGGGTCGGAACGTCGGAAATGTCAACTCACATACAACGAATTCATAATCAATCAACTGCCGTAGCTGATAATCAACTCTGCATTGTCATGATTAGGATAATTTTAGTTTAGATTTCATTCTGAACTCATTTTTGGTTCATAATTCATTCTCTGAAATTGTTAACAGAACGCTCACTAAAGTGTTGTAGTGTAGAAAGCAGGAAAATGCAAAACTATATTTCTGGAAAGTTCAAACCTACATAATGTATTTTGGAGAGATGTTTTCAGTGCTTTGACAGGAAAGACATCCGTTCTGCAAAAAAACGAGTGATGGTATGTTGATAGTGGCGATTTGACTGGCGCTTTGCGCATCTTAGAGTTGCTGTTGTCAGCATCGCCATCTCCGCCGTCTCTTACTGCAGCAACATCGTGACTATTTGACACTCTAATACCAGCTTAACAAGGTTGTCCTGGAAACGGCCTCAAAACGAGACTAGCAGTAGCCGGTAGTTGTTGTTACTTCAGTTGAGTGCAGTTATATGAGGGCTATGAAATGGATCATGAAGTGACGAACTTACCCATGCCGCCTCCACTCATCATGGATGAGCCCCCGCCCACTCCAGCGAAGCTCGAGCTGGCGAACGTGCGTTGCTCCTGCGACTGTGTCTCTTGTCCCATTGACAGCTGATCAACCACCGTACGCATTCCAATTCTGCACAGCAAACATCCTTCATCTGCACTCGCTGTCCTCGCCATGCATAACTGCAACCTCTGTTCACTACAGGCCTAGTTGTATAGCTACAACACGGTACGCGTATATGTGATTAGGTCACGCTTTGTGACTTTTTGACACTGAGCGCCTTAAATACATACATACATACATTGGCATTATCTAAAATGCGGCCGGCCGGCCGGCGGCGACACCGCCGGCCGGCCGCAAATTCTTTTTTTTTTGCTAAAATGCTGCCGGCCGTGGTGTATACTAAAATGCGGCCGGTTAAGTGAATGAATGAACCAATCTAAACGGTTGCTAACTTTTACCTCAGTTTTGGACCCAAACTTCGTTTATGGAGTGCATATTTTTGCAGATTGTTAAATATATATTTTCATTTGTTTATTATG
>Ga0049107_10000761_pt1 | contig 10512 bp, 7 predicted proteins | sample WorMetilPIANOSA1_FD_61187 | JGI IMG/M metagenome (GOLD analysis project Ga0049107, IMG submission 61187) | Marine gutless worms symbiont microbial communities from Max Planck institute for Marine Microbiology, Germany - Olavius ilvae PIANOSA.1 | ecosystem: Host-associated > Annelida > Digestive... | reverse complement strand
TAATTTAAATGAGCCTCCTAGAGCTTTAGCTACCTCCACTATAATGTGGGTTAGGAGCTAGTTCCATCCCTTTTGGGCCGTTGTAAACAAAAGCAACGCGGGTTAAGGGGGTTATTATATGGCTGGCCCTCCATTACTGAATGGGAGATGTACATCACTGCTCAAGGGCCGTCGTCTCCGAAGTGACCTATACTGTGTCGAGTGGGACGTTAAACTGTACTATACCATACCATTCCAGGGATCAGCACACACGTGTGTCTGTGTGTGGTAGTGATGCGGACCCAGGGCAACCTGCGTGTCGTTCTCAACACAATGATCTGGCCCAACATGCTCGTGGAACGATCAAGCCAGAAAAGTATTCGCATCAGCGCAGTTGATGCCAACGACGGAATCAAGATCTATCTGATACAGGTCGGTCAGCATTATCCATAAATGAGTCTCTTGCAAATGATGACCAGCATTGGTTATCTCATTGTTACCTTCGACAGCCGCGTGCGGGCTCCGGGGTTGTAAGAATTGACCCGCTCCATTTCCTGGCCGGATGTCGAACAAGGCGACTAAACCAGGTCTAGCTCTGTCTGTCGTATATCTTAGCATGCTGTATTAAATTGTATTGTGGTTTATTAGGGCCCCTTTTTATGTATTGTTAGTTTACGTTGCTGTGTGTTCTGTCTTTTGGTTGTTCTGGCTAAGTTGTCATTACTTGCCAAGTGATTGGTTAGAAAGACCCCTCTGAGGAAGCCTAATCGTGGCAAGGGGATCGTCTCCAGAAAGCCTAGGCCAAGAAGTGCACGTGATTTGCTTGGTTTATTGTATTGCATCATTGTTTTATTATGTATTTGTATTGTCTCCTGCCCCTACGTGATATATTATCCTACTGTTATGGCGCGATATTGCCTATTTGTGCTGAAAGCGCCGTTAAACCCCAAGCAAACAAACAAACAAACAAACATGTTACCTTCAACAAGGATGTGTTGAGGATAAGAAGCGTATGTTTTATTAATGTCTGTCTGCCATGTCTTTTCTGTCTGTGTCTGCGTCTGTGTGTGTGTAAACAAGATAACTTATGGACTGGTTATGGTCAGATTTTCTGCATTGACTTTGAGCACCCTATTCCCAATGAATGGCTAATTTTTGAATGCCTTGTGTATACTTATGCCGTTTAATTAACAATGACCAATATTGACACAATAGCCCAGCGAAGGGAGAAGTTTTTTCGAGGTTGACGACACATTCATGGTGGCAGTGCTAACAGTTTGATGTACAACTTGATGTGTACCTTATTCTCTTCAGTGCTTTGACGCTGTTTGGTTGGGTGACAGGAAGGGCGTCCGGCCTGTAAATAATTAGTCGGCACTAATTTGCATCTCCAGAGAGTGCACATATTGGGTACTGGCATCAGAGGGCTGATGAGAGGCATGGCAAACCTCCCCCAAGGTAACCAGGAGCTCTTAATGGTCACAGACAAAGTTGGAAGACCCCCAGGTGAGCTTGGGGTAAGCAAGTCCATCATCCATGGGATGTGATATTTTCCCTTCAGTGCTTTGACACTATTGGTTGGGTGACAGGAAGGGCATTTGGCCTGTAAAAAAACTGGATGTTGGTTTGTTGGTGGTGATGATTTGACTGGAGCTTTGCACGACTTATAGCTCCAGTTGTCACCACCACCTCCCATCATCCCTTGCTTCAATAAACACTGGCTAACCCAGGTTCACGTGGATAATGGCCGTTAAAATAGAGAGGGAGAGAGAGAGTGCACATACTAGTTACTGCTACTTCCAGTTTTTGTTTAGTCAGCCTATTTTTCTTCCAGTATTACTCCTGGTTAGGCTGAATTCACCACGGGAGAACCTTTTTGAGCACTGGAACGGTTGTTTTATACAACCTGGATGTCCTTCCAGCCCCATCCAACAGTGTCAGAGCACTGAATGTACAGTCTCTGATTGCATGTCTGCTGATTGCGTGTTCGGTTGTCAGACATCTGCAAGTGATGCAGATCAAATCTACAGTGCCATCTCCTCTCGAGCTCAGAAACTGAAGTCCTCGACAGCTACCACTGCGACAAATCAGCTGTCGCCTGTCAGTAATGAGGCTGCATTGTCGACTTCATCTTCCATCACTTCAGTTGCCGAGAAACGTTCAAACGAGTCCGTTGCCGACAACGACTTGGCACTTGCTGAGAAGAGACGACGGTTTGCAGTTCTTCTTTCATTCTGCATTTAGCATAATAATAATTATGGCATATGGCTTTTTAGACCCTTTAATATCGTGCACTCCAAAGTGCAAAGGCCGAGACGTGATGATGTCTAAAGTGGGACATCTGGGGCTGATGCTCTTTCTGACGCTGGCCCTCCATTACTGAATGGGAGATGCACATCACTGCTCAAGGCCCCCCGTCTCCGAAATGACCTATACTGTGTTGAATGGGACATTAAACCCTAGTATACCATACCATGCTCTTTCTGATGTCGCCAATAACAGCGAGACTTGAACTCAGGTTCACTTATTGCAAGTACAGCACCGTAACTACTAAGTAACAGCTTATCTTTATTTATAATAATAATAGTAGCAGCAACTACTGCTGCATTCAGTTTCATTTAACAGCTTACTTCTCATTCTCCAGAGATTATTCCAGGTTAGCCCAAATCCCCATGGGTTCCCCCAAAAAGATCTTACGGGCAGTGGCATAGCAAGTCTCTGAGGGGCCCTGGTTCAGCAGTAACTTGGGGCCCTCCCTTTCCTTTCCCTCCACTTCCCCCTCCCTCCCCTTCCCCTCCCTCTTTCCCTCCTCTTCCCCAGCCCAGCCCCTCCCCCTGCCGCGAAGTGGCCCCCAAATCCAGCAAGGGGTCTGGGGGAGCGCTGTAAGCTCCCCCAGCGCGGTCTGGGGCGGAGCCCAGCCGAAATCTAATTTGGTGCATTTTAGCCTTAAAATCCGTCATCTGATGGCAACAATTTTAATGATTTTCCTAATAGTCTTGCCTAAAATTTTTCTGTGGCCCCACTACTCGGGGGCCCCAAGAGCTCGGGGGCCCCGGTTCATTGAACCGCTGGAACCCCGGGTTCCTACGCCACTGCTTACAGGTTATTGCTGACGGAAGTTTTTTTTTATTTTTTTCTGGATGCCCTTCCTGTCAGCTGACCAACAGTGTCAAAGTTCTGAATGAAAATTATTGTTTGTCGTCATTGTTGGCAGGGTGGATGTTGATCCAAGACGAGACCAGCTTGGTGATGAGTCAAACGACAGCAGCGTCGCCGACCCTGAAACTGAAGGTCGCTAGCTCACTTTGGCTTTCGTTGTGATCTGGCCTGTATTTAAGTCTCTGTTCTGCTGTATGCAGTCTGTGTTAATGTGTTATTGTCAATGTCAATTAAAACAGTGTGTCAGAATCTAAGCATAGCAGAGACACTGAGAGGAGATGAGACCTACTTTACAAGGGATATTGTCGTACCGGAATGCTCGTGGTTTGTTGCATGTTGAATCTAGTTGTTTTAGCTGAATGACCAATACACCTATTGCAGGACAGCTGAGCAGACAGACAGTAGACTAGTTTGAATATAGCAGCAACAGACTGTAGAAGATACTGTGGCAAAGAGATGCTGCGTGCTAGTTGACCTGCGTTGGAGGGAAAACTTGCTGAAGAGTTGGAACTGCTGCTGGGGGAGGGTTGTGCAGTTTCAGTTTTAGGAACATACCTCATAGAACCCGAGGAATCGCTCGAGCTGAAACTAGCAACACTGTTGTGATTTGCAAAAGCCACACAGATGTTTCTATGACCTTCAGACACATCTGCGAAGTGCATTGGCCCATGCTGGCCATATGTTGGCCTTAGTGCTGTGCAGCTTACATATACACCCAAACGTATTACATATAACATTGCAGCTGTGCTGTACACTGAACGTGCCTGACATGCACCATGGCTGGTCACACATCACTTATACATGTATAGTTAATTTGAAATTCTCATATATCGGACTTTTCCTGACAGTCTCGTGAAGTTCGATATAAAGATGTTCAACTTTATAGTGTTGTGTAATATATTACTTTCGGGTTTCGTTTCACTGGCCTATTATCCTGGGTGAGGCTGGGTCCACATGGGCCTTTCAGTGAAGAGCTTTTGTGCATTGCTGGTGCAAGGCCCTTCCTGTCACCCAGCCAACAGTGTCAAGGTACTGAAGGATAGGGGGAGATGTAACAGTTGTAGTGCAATGATAATAATAATGATTGTAATAATAACAACTAGAAGGATGTATTGACGACGGGCGTCAATTCAAGCGTTCACAAGCGCCTGGTAACGCCACTGTTCTGAAACAGGTTTGCTGTGATAACTTCGTTATTTTTCGTCGTAGATCGAAAAGATTAGCATTTTTGGAATCAGTGAATTTTTCTAAGTATGTCTATATGCAAATTTTCAATTTTCGTGATGGTTGCATGACCACTTTTCGGCACCCTTCAGGGCCTATATCTGCCAAATGCCTGGTCACAGACTCCAGACAAGCAAAAGGCACACCTTCAGCTTTCCACTGGTATCATTGGTTTGGGTAATACTGTTTCCTGTAGGCTGTGCACAGGACAATCGAAGGTACCTTAAAATGCAAAAAAATGCTGTTCTTTGGATCTGGCTCCACCCATGCTACAAACAGGGTGCCCCCTGGTCATGGAAAGTCATGGAATTTAGGAAGACCATTTTCCAGGCCTGGAAAGTCATGGAAAATGATAATAATGTCATGGAATTTTTACCACTGCACTGAGCAATTCTGTAAAAAAGACACGACTTCATTTATAAAATCAAATTATGAACCGTAATATGATACTGCTGACACAGTTTTCACATCTTTACTAATTCTGGTATGCATTTATAAGTCGTATATCATTTACTTGGAAATATATGTTGTGCTGATAGGTCATGGATTTTCATTTTTTGGTCATGAAAAAGACATGGAAAATCAATGTTGAAAAGGGGGCACCCTGTACAAAATTCCAGAATTTTTCACCATAATTTTTCATTCCGTCCTCACCTTCACTTTGAGGTTTTCCTCTAAAATTGTGATGATCCATCGTCTCTATATACGACTTAAGGTGTGTTACAAGTATTACAAAAATTCTGGTTTGACCTGGATGCGCCCACCCGCCGATCGTGTTCTAAGTCGGTCCACAAGTGTATTCCGTACGACAATAGTTGTGTGCAAAATTTTATCCAGATCGGTTGAGATTTGGTAGTACGAGGACCAAAAACCTATTGTTATTGTTGTTATAAATATTGTTATTATTGACGGGCAAGCCTATGCTTGGCCGTCAGTAAGAACAGTATTTACCTGTCCAACACCACTTGGTTGGAGGGACAGGTGTTTAGAAACGACTTGGTATGAATGTACAATGTACATTCATACCAAGCTTGTTGATATCGATGACAAAATTGGCATAGACAGCTGCAGACCAGGTCTGTCATGCTTTGCACTGTCAATACATTAATCTACAGGGTGCGGCAAAATAAAGTTGCCTCCTATTTTTTGCAGTTTTCTCAGCAACCGCTTGGAATTTAAACGCGAAATTTTTCACACATGTTTAGTCATCTCATGCACACATAACAGCATTATCAGCATGTAATTAGCTTATAGTGTTCTAAAGTTATCAGCATTACAGTCTAGCCACCTAGCGATTTTCGCATGCTCAAAAATGTCCAAGCAATCACGAAGTAAAATAACATTGTTCAAGCAAAAGTAACAGAGTTACGACATTGCAGTTTCATCATCATCATCATCAATAAGCATTTATAGGGCGCCTATTACTAGTAAAACTTAGGACACAAGCGCCTGACAATGTAAAATTTAAAATTTCTAAATAAGGTTAAAAGCTTGGTGAAAAAGATAAGATTTCAGCAGTGTTTTAAATGTCTGTGGCAGTTACTGTGAATGTTTGAAATGTCCACCCTCAGCTGCAACACAGGCCTTCAGTCGCTTTGAGAACTCCTAGACAGCTTTGTCTATTGGTCCCTGAGGTAGGCTGTCCCAGATCACCTGCAGGACTTCAGTTTGGCGATCGTTTTCGGTTTCGGATGGCACTTCTGATAGGCCTCCAACATTGCCCCCAGACATGGTAACCCAGGGGTTCAAGTCGGGTGAATTTGGAGGCTACTGGTCCTTGGCAATGAAATCTGGGCAGTTGGTTTAGAGCCAGTTCTGCGTGGCACGAGCTGTGTGTGCTAACGTGCCATCTTGCTGGAAGATGTATCCACTGGGCAATCAAAATTCATTAACAAAGAAATTAGCCGTATTATTGTTTACAAACACTACGTCACAGATGATGCCATTAACAGTAAGCTGGTTACTGGCTATTTTGAATCATTTAAAGAATTTTGAACGATTTTCGTGCACAGGTTTTGAGCGTGCTGAAATCGCTAGGTGCCAACACTGTAATGCTGATAACTTAAAAATACTGTAAGCTAATTATATGCTAATACGACTGTTAAATGCACAAATGATGACTAAATAAGTATGTAAAATTTTGCGTTGAAATTCCAAGCAGTTGCTGAGAAAACCGCAAAAGATGCTAGGGGGGCTACTTTATTTTGCCGCACCCGGTATGTTGTTGATGCTGACGATGGTGATGTGTTGGTGTGTGTGTGTGTACAGCATCAAACGAAGGCTTCTCCTCGTCTCCGCCAATTCCATCTTCATCCTCTGAAGCCTGACGCCGTCTGTCTGTTGGACTGTGCTGCAGTTTGTTGCTGTCACTGACAATGCTAGGCCATGTACTGCTACATAGACTATTGCCACACTGTACGGACAAGTGTTCAGCACAGGACTGTAATGCCAGTTGTTGTAAAAACTGCTACCGATCGTTTGGACCGATAAGACTCAAGATTGGACACCATGCTGATAACATCAGATTTGTTCACTCGTCATTTGATGCAGTTTGTTCGTTTGTTGACAGACTGCAGTGGAATGCCAGTTGTGTTTTACAGCATTTTGTAAAACACTTTCTTAAGTTATATTGCACTTCTGTGATCTATCGGTCTTGCATTACCAAAGTCTAAACTCCATGACATATAAAAAATCGAAAACACCGACGTGGCCTGTTTATCAGTTTCACGTTTTTAACTCGACTTTACACTTGTCTGCTTCCTAAAGTATTTGCATCGACTGTCATAGCTGCGAGATTGTCATTTAAGTTAGCAGTGCCATACGTCTATACCTGACAACATAGTTAACTCGGTTTACTGCATTATTTACTGTATTATCGATTTACAACTGTGTGTTTGTACACAGTCCTTCAATGCTAATCACTTTGGTAAGTTATTACTTTCTGACTTATCGAAAATGTATTTACTGCCTTAGAACACCGTGGAATAGTGGATCAGTAAATATTGAATCTTACACTTATTACATTTAATATTTCATGTGAGATAGTTTTTGTGCCATGGTCAAAATGGCATACCAATCACTTTGGTAAATTCTGTTAGCATATCAGGATGTAACGTAATTCCTGCGACATTATACACTAGTATACATATATGAACTACTGTAGAGCACAGTAGTGGGATTTGTTGCTCCGCAGTCTGCAGTGCTTGTAACACAAAATTTCCTTCAATGCTCGACACTTTTGGTTGGGCGACAGGAAGGGCATCTGGCCTGTAAAAAGCCGGGTGTTGGTATATTGGTGTCGACGATTTGACTGGAGCTTTGCACGTCCTATAGCTCCATTTGTCACCACCACCTCCATCATCCTTAGCTCCAGTGAAATCCAGAAGCAGACATTCTGGTACCAGCTAACCGAGGTCCACCTGGAAAAATGGCTATTAGAACGGAGAAAGTGCACGTCACATTACCAAGGCAGAAAAATGCTCATATTTCCCCAGAGCTTTTATGCACAAGGGAAATATGTGGAATGAGGGACTGGGAGTAATTTGTCAGCCCAAGGCAACATGGTGTCATTCAAGAGGCAATAAATTTCACCATTGCCTGAAGTCAGGAGTTCATATTTGCTTTGTTATATGATTAGAAATGTATGATGCATTGACAAATTATAACAGAGGCTGAATCAATTTGCTAAGTCATTGTAGTCTAAAATTCAATTAAAAATGCGCCTTCATCCATAACAAGCTGTGTGGCCGCCTCACTATGCCCCCGCCCCCTGCAAGTTGTGACTTGAACAGTGACCCAGATGTCAGCTTGGATGTCATAATACACTAATTGGACATTAAAGTCACCATTATACAATAATCGCCTATTGGACACTGACGTTCCTGTAAAACACATAAGCTGTGCTGTGCCAAAATTTTCCTCCCTGGTAAGTGTTCCCTTTCAACCTCTAAATGGGGTCACGGCTGATCCGTGTCGTGGCTTCCTGCCAATTTTAAGCTTGCAATGTCCTGTTCTCAACTTAGGATCAGATACAGGACAGACAGAGGACGGCCATCACTGCATTATGCGCCTCCACATGGGACGGGGCATAACAATTATTCTTTCTGCATTAATTAACCACACAAAATGTAAGCATCGATAGCGTTGAACAAGTTCCGGGACAATGAGTGCATTCATAAATTTAGATCAGTTTGATACTTAACACAGTTATCTGTAGTTACTACTCAGAGATGCTGAAATTTTATTTATTGAATACTCTGGTGTATTTGTTCTTTTTACAAAACTTGTGTTTATTTTAACGTAACTTAATTGCACGACATTTTAGATGCAACTGTTATTCTGCTTTTCAAGTACACGAATCTAGCAGTCCTTGTTACTGGTCAAACTATGCATTTTGATCGGTAATAACGACGAATAGGAATTTGTTTGTATTGCGAGCCAGGTGACTCATTTGCTTCCAAATCCGTATAATAATGTAAAGAGTACTCGCAGTTTTACTGATATAGACTCGTTCAAAACTTGTGGTTGTGTATGTGTGTGCTCAGAGTAAGGAGATGGCAGAGGAGTAGAGGATTTTTGTTTTCTATTCATGTAGCGTGGACTGCGCGAGTTTCGCAATAACATAACTTGCAGTAAAATTTTACATATCTTTTCCCAAAGAAGAACAATGGCACTTCTAGCTATAAACAACAGGGTTCTATGCCCTAAACTTTTACAGCCGTCGTTACACTCTCGTTTACGAGGCCTACTACTACTAGTCCGCCACAGGCAACCACTCCATCTCCACCAGTCAGAAAAATAGCACACTAACACTAGCACGGTTTTAGCGATAACAATAATTCATTGTATCACAAAATGTCTGTGCCACGCAACACTGGGGGTGCGAAGCCGAAATCTGGGGTGCAACAACGTGCGGGAACTTGCTGCAACGTGGAACCACCATTGACGAAGAAATGTACATTGTCGTATGTCGTCTGGTTTACATAAGGAAACCAACATACTGGAATGTTTCTGTAACGTCTGTCCACGTAGTCGATGCTCATGCATTCCCTGTACCGCAGTCGAGGTGAACTCAGAGCGAAGTGATGTGAATTGACTGGTTCAACTGCACGTTCTCTGTGCTACTATGAGTTTCATCCAAATACTCGTCTGACGGCGTTGTCTCGATGACTGGTACTGGTGTCTGGACGTCTGCAGGACTGTCACCTTGCATCAGCTTCAGCAACCAGCCAAGCTTCTGCCGCTCTACCCTGCTACAAAACATTATACCCAGTCAGTCAAAGAAAACTGGACACCCTACTCTTGCACATAAATTTGCCAAATGTTTACCGATTTTTCCAAATTCTTACACTGGCGGACTCTGCAGTAAACGTGTAATGAAATGATCATTAAAGTTCCCACCACACCTCAAATGCATCGCTACACTACCTTGTGAAACGTATATGTCAGAAAACTAGTGATGATCTGACAGAAATGTCTTGTTTAACAATAAATTTAAACGTTCTGATTAATTTGTGTCACAGTGAATATTCAAAATGTCCTCTGTCTCGTCAATAACGCTCTGTTTCACTCCAACCCACACATCAATCAGACGCTGCAACAAATCATTAACATCCTGCACTTTAGTCTTGTAGATTCGTTGCTGAATTATGTTCCAGATTTTGTAGTCAATTGGTTTCAGGTCAGCTGTTTAGCGGCCACAATCTGGAAGTTAAGGGTGGCCACTATCTCTTAAATTATTGCACTTTCTGAGTGGAGGCAGCAAATGATGCAGAGACTGGGTAAACACAGCATGCGGAAAAGATGACAGCCAGAACAACCTCTCAAAACTGATGTGATATCGCAACATAACGAAGTCGCTTCAGACGTCCGGAGAAGCCAATAATCCTCTTTATAAACTCACAACGGACAATAAATCTGCAACCGGTGTTAGTTAAAGTGCTAATTAAATAATTTTTTGAACACTAAAGTTTCGCAAGGTAGAGCGTTTAAGATAGTGATCAAAACGCACCCTAATGCTTTTTGTTTTTCAATAACTGAAAAATCACCCTGAAGAAATTTGACACCAGCAAAATATAAATATGCCCACCTCACCTACACAGACTCTTGCTACACTCCTTTGGGAAGTGCACAGCAGTGATTTTTCAACTA
>Ga0049107_10000760_pt1 | contig 10517 bp, 5 predicted proteins | sample WorMetilPIANOSA1_FD_61187 | JGI IMG/M metagenome (GOLD analysis project Ga0049107, IMG submission 61187) | Marine gutless worms symbiont microbial communities from Max Planck institute for Marine Microbiology, Germany - Olavius ilvae PIANOSA.1 | ecosystem: Host-associated > Annelida > Digestive... | reverse complement strand
TCTGGAACACTCTGCCTGAGGACATTACATCTGCGCCGTCTTTACTGGTGTTTCGACGAAAACTGAAGACTCATTTGTTTCGGCAATCTTATCCGGACATTATATTGTAGCTTGTATAGATTGTTGCGCCCGGTGGTCCTTGAAGTTGTTACTTAGGCCACCTTAAAAATTTGTAATGTAATGTAGTCACGGAAAATGTTTTCCTATCTTCGTTGTTTCAAACTGGATGAGACTAAAGACTCGCACAATATCGACAAGATAAATAGAAACTGCCGTCTAGTTATTGTTCAAACACACTATTCGCATTTACAATAACTGACAGATATCTTGTGTTAGTTCGATGCAAACTTTCTTTCAGTCCGATAGAAATTACAGAGTAGCAGTATATAAATTAGTAAATTCTGTTCATGTGACGCCACCATGCTTGCCCCAGATGAAATCTGCAACAATGTACTGAAGCATTGGGGAAAACTGACCGAATAGCCGACAACATGCTGTTTTCAAAATCTATAACAACGTTGCGTGGAGCAAAATAAAAATTCATAGCTGCACAGTTGGCTTGTATCGTGTTCGACATATGCACATGTTGCCGTACTTTTGTCCGACAAGCAGTGAACCAAAGGGATGTAATGTCCATTCACATAACCATGGACAGTGTACAGTTGATGGAAGAATTTAGGAAAAGCGAAGAGCGCCATCCATTGTAATGACGTCAGCGTTACACAGAGTTTCAAGGTTAGACAAACCCGGAACCCACCTCCATTATCAATAGTTTCACAACGGCATAAGAAATCTTCTCGTCTGCTGGTTAACATTGGCAATTGTTTCAACGTAACAACAGTCTCATCAACATTGCGCGGTAAGACACCACAGTGCTTTTTTCTTAACACAAAGACAGGTACGTTGACCGTAACCGTTCACAGTTTACACAACAGGAGACGCCGGCGAATCAGTTACATCTTCGTTTACCCTATGTAGGCCTATGCGTTTCCGTACGATATTTTTATGCGTTTCTATCAAGTATTTTTTTGCGTTTTTTCCACATTTTTTAAATTGATGCGTTGCGTTTTCGTAATACGTTCTACATAAGACGTCACAGCATATATATATAATGATGCAGTAATTGATGCAGTAATGTTGCCATCGAGCGTGAGACACGCCGCAGCAGCTTTTATTGGCGCTGCATGCGGCAAGTAAACGACGGCTGCACCTAATGACCCTTTAACCCTTTTTGAGTCGCAGGCTTATGCATTGGGCGGAAAATACCATAGCGCTATGGCATAACTATAGAAGCTAGTAAGAGTGCACGGTACCTGCAGCAAGTATATATATACAACCTTATTTCAACAAACTGGTATAGTAACAGAAAGAGAAAAGAAAAGTTATCTAAGTAACAAATAACTAACAATATAGTGCAAATGGATAACATAGTGAGTACAGTTATCGTAGATTACCCACACGTGCAAACACTTGGCATAAGGAGAGTTTTCAGATACGCTGTATTTTGCTAAGAATTTTCTCTTCCTTCCAAGTGCGAGGACATCATTTTAATATGGCAGTAACGAATATTGATCTACACTTACGGTGCGCATGGTGTCTGTATTTATCTCTGTTTTTCTTCTTTTCTGCCATATTATGGTGAATAAAGATGAATATATTGACTGGGAGTTGTTCGATGCGTTAACAGATCACTGGAAGTAGGCGGGTTGTACCAAGATCCGACTACGTATAATAGTATAATAAATTTATCAATGACGTGCCCTAGTTTACCGCTCGCATACGAATTATTGTTGTGTACTGTAGTTACCATGTTTACATTTATCTATTTATTTTATTTTGCGTTTATTTTATTTATTATGTATGCTATTTTGTATTTGGTATATTTATATTGTACAGTGTCCCTGCAGTAGTTTTTGCTGTGACAGTGTGTCTATAATTAGTGCCTTTTATAATAATAATAATAATAATAGATCCTTGATACCGAGGGTAAAAAAAAAATAATAATATTTAACACTTTGCTTAGTCTTCACGCCGGCGGCTTTGTGCTGGTGGGCAAAAAATAATGATGTATTTGATACAGTCCGTTTATTGTGTCATATTTCCTTTCTTTCCTTCTTAATGTTGTCTTTTGTTGAATTCAAGAAATAAAGTTGATTTGATTTGACTGATAAATATTTTCACAATCCAGCCAACAAGGAGCAAAACTGTCGTATAATGGTTGTTTAGGCTACAGTTATGCGCGCGAATACGCTATGTACTGTATTAGTACGATATTAAACGGTTAATTCGGTGCCTGGCGGTTACGAATCCATGCGTTCATTCACCCAGTCGCGTTTTATCGGCGCAGACACGCCACCTACCGATTGGAACCCGAGCCGCACAGCTCGTTAATTAATCATCTGTGAATTAGCGCCCATGCGTCGGCGCATGATGGGCATGCGAGGCGTCGGTAATTGGCGCACCGGCCGGCCGGCACAGGTGAAAATACGTCGTGCGAAATTACCTGTACCGGTCTGTCTGAATTGTCACCGGCTACTGCTGCTGCTGCTGCCGCTGCTGACGCACGCAAGAAATCCTGATTGGTAAACGCCCATCGCGGTATTTGGCGGTATTTGCGTGTGAGTGCGTGTGTTTTCGGCGACGGCAATTTCCGCCTCGTGTTAATAGGTTTCTCGGCGGAGCGGAGTTGCATGCGAATACGTCATTAAGACAGACAGGTGTCTATCCTCAGTAGCCGGTAGTAGTGAAACTGGTCGGTCAGTTTCACTGTTCGATCAGTCGACTCCGGGATCAGAGTTACGTAGATGCAGATTTCAAGCAGCGTTGGCAGCACTACATTGTAGTTCATAAAAACGACCCGGTACTTAATTGCCCATAACTGCGGCAAAAGTTGACTTATTTTCAAAAAAATTTCACCCTTGGACTCAGCAGTAATGTTCTGATCACTAAAGATCCCATCACACCTTAAACGCGTCGATACATTACCTTGTGAAATGTAAATGTCAGGATACTATTGACAATCTGAAACAAGCGTCTCGTTTAGCAATAAATTTTAATTTAATTTATTACAGCTAATAATGTTTTTGCTAATTTGTATTACGGTGAATATTAAAACTGTCCTCCTGTAGCTCGAATGCAGGCATGGAGACTTCTGCGCCACCGATCAATACCATCGTTTCTCTGTTACACTCCAACTTATGCATCAAACAGATGCCGCCTCAAATCATTCACATCCTGCACTTTTTGTGGTAGACGCGCTGCCCCAGATTTTGTAATGAAATGGGCTAGGGCAGTTCATAGCCAGAAGGCTGGAAGTTCTACGGGTTTCTTACATTATTGCACTTTCTGACTGGAGGCAGCGAATGATGCACAGAATGTCAGGGTAGACACAGCTCGTGGAAAAGATAACAATCAGCAGAATTAATCAAAAACGATAATTTGTTATTGCATCATATATAACCAAATCGCTTCAGATATCTGAAGGTACAATAATCCTGTTTAAAAGCTCATGACAAACAAACTGCAACTGGTGTTAGTTAATTAACGTGGTAATTAGATCAATTTTTGAACACTAAAGTTTTACAAGGTCGACGCATTTCTATCGACGCGTTTAAGGTGTGAAGGGATCTTTAATGATCAATTCATTACACAATAACTGATGAGTCCGAAGGTGAAAAATTTTGAAAATCGGTCAACATTTGCCGAAGTCTTGGGCAATTAAGTACTGGTCGTTTTTATGAAACACTGTAAATAAGTGCCACTCATGTTGATTCACTTTATCCTTTTTGTAACGGACTATTGCCGACACCTTTGGCGACGTAGCATAGTGATTAAAACGCTGGTCTCGGCCGGCGAACTTTCCCTATCCTGCGTCAGACTGCTAGCTGGATGGGTGACCACTTTGTGGTTAAGCCGTCCGCTATTGGTCAGCCAACATGGCCAAATCAGCCATCCATCCGGACCATCCCTCAGGGGTCGGTAAATGAGTAGTGATCCATGTAATTAGGTACATGGATTACGGGTGAAGGCCTAACGTGGTTGACTGGGGCGTACTGCTGGCTGCATACTGTGGGCCGCCCAATAGTCCGTTAGCACGGGCTATGAGCGGCCACTAGCTTGCGCCGCGGTACCACAGTCAATGCCAGTCAGCTGCCACATCCTATGTCGTAAAGCGCCGCTGTCAAGGATTGTAAGTGGTGCTATATCAAGTGAGCAACCTTTACCTTTACCTTTAATGACGTATTTCCGAAGCGGGTCAGGGTGTAGATTACGAGCAAGGAGGGTCGTCAGAAGGTTAAAATCTACCAGGCTTGGATTTCAAGACTCACAGTTTCGAGACCTGGGCCGAGACTCGAAGGTCCAAGACTCCGAAGTTCAAAAACGAGATCGACACCACGACTTTGAAAATAGCATCTAGAGATGAGTTGATACCAAGACTCGAGTCTCGAGAACTCCAAACCTGAAATTGACCCCCGGATATCACACAGAGCAAACCTGTACCGAATACAAAATGCGATACAAATGTCGCTATATGATAAGCATGGAAAGAAAACAATATAGATTATACAGAGAACACAGACAGAAAGAAAACGAACAGAAAGTGAAGAGAAAAACGTGACATCAGCCGTATAGAGAACTGTAGAAATACAGACATCAAAAGTATGCCATTAACTAAAAAAATATATGTGAAATGGTCAAGTAGGTTAAGTACATTACGTAAATTTAGGCCTATTTTAAGTTAAGTAAGTAAGTAAGATTTTAATAACACATGACAAACGCACATGCAACAATGAAGTTACTGACTGAAAAACTCGTAAACTTCTGTGTAAAACTGTAATTGACAGAGGAATATTTTGTGTGTGTGAGGGATTGATTGTGGAGTTTTGGTTAAAACCCAAAATGTCGGTTGCAGGTGCCGGCAGAAAATCGTCGAGTCACAGACGCAGGTCGAATCAGGAACATCGTCGACTGGACACCGGCGAATGGTCTTCACCTGTTGTTGCTGCTGCTGCGGCTGGTAGTACTTCGTCCAGGTCCAGTCATCACCACCACCACCATCATCAGCATCAGGTGATCGGTGATGCTGATTCCCTTACTGTGAACATAGAGTTATTACAGTAGTCTAACTGGCATTCGTGGCCGCGTTCCGCTGCAGCAATCTCCCCCCCCCGTATATGGGAGTCGTAAGCGCATCATCCCGCCCCTGGGTGATTTGTCGCGCTGGCGCTGTCTCTCAAGTGGGGTGGGTTAGGTTTAGGGTTACGATTTTTTTCTGAAAAATGTTATTGTGCGTCTGACCACCCCTGGGTTACGCGGATATGATTGACGGACACACCTGCAGGCATATCTCATTCATGGGGTTTATCAGATCGAATCGGCGAACCTATGTGTCTACGTGTTTTTCGCAGGGGCGTCACTATGTGGTAGATGTCCCGCCCCACTTCTGCCAGAGGGTGCTCCTGGGATTTATGCAGATCCGGTGAGTTTTTTTCGAGGGGAGGGTGGTAGAGGGTCGCATAGGTTATTCTAAGGAAAATTTAAAGATAAACAAAGCCACAAAGAGTTACACAGAGAGCAACAATACAGTGACACTGCGTAATGAAAACAAAAACGCTCAGAGAGACGCAAACACTGCGCGCTGGCTGTAGTAAGGCGGAGCCAAAAATATTCACCCCACCGCAGACCCCCTTCCCGGGACGGCCAAAATTTAATCAGCTGGAGATGGTCACTATCTTCACCTACAAACCAAGTTTGGTGAGGATCAATGCACGCAATTTCGAGTTATCGTGGTAATAGACCCACCCACACACAAACACACACAACCACCCACCCACTCACACACACACAGACAGGACCGATTACAATACACTGCGCCGCAGCTAGCGCGCAGTGTAAGTAACTTAACTAACCATAATGATACGATGCAATTTATTGTCTCTTTCTATCATTTGTACAATAGGTATTCTCATTGAAACGTTTCCTGGTATTTTCATATTATTGGTTTTAAATAATTTAACAAAGAATCCATTAAACGAAAAATCAAGAGATCGCAATGCCCCTTTATTCAACACACAAACCATCGAACGGAAGCATTTGCATTTTAATAGCTCAAGAATAACTTCATCTAATGTCAATCGGCCAACTTTAGCCAAATATCTTTTTTTGATTACTTATTTACCTACTCACTTATCCCGAGAGTGATTTTTGATTAGTTATGCAGTTATATGTTTCTATGTGCATTATGGTTATCCCACTGTCTTTAGCTATCAAAGCTGTCTGTGTGAAACCAGAGAGAGAGAGAGAGAGAGAGAGAGAGGGAGGGAGAGAGAGAGAGAGAGAGGCTAGTACTTTAGGTCAGCTGCGAGTGCTCCTTACTGAGCCTTGCTGTCCGGTTACAATATTACAACAGGGACTTGTTATGCGCCCCCTACAAACAGAACGATGGCGCATTACATTGTCACGACGTATTAACACTAAAAGCAGTATTAAATAAAAAAAAGTTTTGAGGCGTCTCTTGAAAGTTTCGATCGAGCACGTCGTCGTCTTCAGTTCTGATGGCAGCCGATTCCAGTTTCGGGGGGCAGCGACTGAGAACGCCCTGTCGCCGAGCCTGATAGTGTGTTAGGGTGTGCTTGGTTTTTAGTTTTACTTGAGCAAATAAAACGATGATGAAGATGATGACGACGACGATGATGATGATGTAGGTCGTTGCGGAGAAGCTCAGTCCGGCAACGTCGGCAGCGTCGTGCGACGATGACGCGAGACGGAAGAAGGCCAGAACGACGTTTACCGGGCGTCAGATATTCGAGCTCGAACGACAGTTTGAACAGAAGAAATATCTGTCGTCGGTCGAACGAGCCGAAATGGCCAGTCTGCTCAACGTTACCGAGACTCAGGTGAATGAATGAATGAATGAATGAATAAATGAATGAATGATAAAATGTTGTAGTGCCGAATCATACTAGATAAAATCCGACCTACCGTGCATTACATAGTCAATGAAAAAGCGCTCAGAGAGAGAGAGAGAGAAAGAGAGAGAGAGAGACGCAAACTCTGCGCGCCCGCCGCAGTCCCCCTATAGACGCACAGAGTCCGCGATGGGTGTATGGCAGAGCCAAAATTTTTCCCCGCCGCAGACCCCGTTCCCGGGGGCGCAGGACCGCCAAAATTTAATCAGCTGGAGTTGGTCACTACCTGCACCTACATACCCAGTTTGGTGAAGATCGATGCACGCAATTTCGAGTTATCGTGGCAACAGACAACGCCCGCCCGCCCGCCCGTCACAAACACACAAACATGCAGACAGGACCGATTATAATACACTGTACTGCTAGCTAACGCGCAGTGTAAAAATGGTAAGATAAAACAGATTGTTAAAAGCTAGCTGTAACAGATAAGTTTTGAGAGCACGGCGGAAAGACGACTGGACGAGTCGGAATCGACGGTGCGGACAAATGGATTAAGAATGTTCCAAACGTCAGGACCGCAGACAGAGAAGTCTTCCGAACTGGGTCCGCGCTGCATTTTCTCATCTGTCGATCATTATGTGGCTGTTCCTGTTAGTCACGATCTGTATTTCTTACTGATGTATACGCGACTGTTATGTACTAATTGCAGACGCTGTCTGTTTTTTTATATTGTTTTGCACCGTTCTAAGTTTAGTATTGTTATTGTACTTTTTTATTTTCCATTTATTTGTTATGTTTTGTACTGTACAATTGCAACGACTTAAGTCACAGACGGCCGGCATTGATGGCATTGACCTTTCAGGCATCCTATCACAACCTGCAATGTCCTCCCACGTCTACAGCTCGGGTGGCTCACCAGGGGCGTAGATCCTGGGGAGTTCTGACCCCCGAAAATATGTGGGGTCAGAATATGTTTTGATCCCCTTAAAATGTCACATTTTTTCATTCAAAACTGTTGTGTGTAACTGCAAGTTTCACATCAATGATGAACAGTTGGACACTATCACTTCACTGATCCTGCTTATGTTGACGATGCCACCATCCTTATGTATGATCAGCTCCAAGCAGACAGTGTCCTCCAGTCAATGCCTGTGCTGCTCCGCTGGGCTTAAGTTATCATGGCCCAAGACAAAACTCCAAAACGTGGATGCAGGTGACCCGCTGTGAAACAATCCTCATAGATGGTGTACCAGTTAAAGGAGTAGAGGAGTTCATCTACCTTGGCAGTAAACAGAGTTCTAATGGCTACTGCCGACAGGATGTTCTACGCAGGATTGGACTTGCCTGCTCAGTGATACATTCTCTACAGATGGAATTGCAGTTCTGTCAGTATCAACACCAAAGTACACTGATAAGGTCTGTTCTGCTCTAACATAGACCCTCTTGGTAGCCGACATGAATACACTGGAGGCTTTCCAGATGAGCTATTAGCGACAGGACAGATACTTGATATACGCTTGTGGGTTTATGTCTCCAATGCAGAGGTGCTTCAGCGATCTTGTTTGTCAACCATTGGTGACATCTTACGTCATCAACACTTATCTCTGTTTGGTCACGTTGCACTATTGAACCCTGGAGTACCAGCACATGATGCTCTGCTTTTGATGATGGATACATACGAAGGCAGAAAGCCAACGGTCAGCTGGAGAAGACCGCCGGGTCGCCCTCGCAACGTCTGTCTCAACAAGGTTCAGAAGGATGTCAAAGCTCTACTGCGATCTATGCTGTGGAGATCTGAGATCGCCAGGGGTCACGGAGCGGCGCAACGGTTCACTCGGACTACGCGACGACGACGACGACGATGATGATGATGAAGGATGTAAAACTTGTGTCAAAAATGGAGGTTAAAACTAATTTTTAAGGCATCTACTGGCTGTCCTGAACCTCAATTGTTGAGTTTTGAAAATCATTGACGTATATGTAGGGTGTAATCTGAAGCAGTTTGATGTAGAGGCCGACCGAAAATGCACTTGTCATTTTTGGTCGTAAACGAAAATGCCGACGAAAATTAAATTCCACTTTCGGCCGAAAAACGAAAACGAAAGTCATCTGTGCCTATATCACAGAACTTAGTTACTGTTCAGTTGCGAACGTAACATTTTCGGCCCAACGCAAATGACATTTTTGGAACGAAAACGAAACATATATCGAAAATGAAAGTTCATTTTCGGCTGACAACGAAAAAAAGCCGAAAATGACCAAATGGCCCATTTTCAGCGCCGCAAACGAAAACGAATTTCGATCGGCTTATAGTTTGATGCCTTGACCTGACTGACCCTGACCCCCTCGGATTTTACGACAGATCTACAGCACTGGCCTGAAAGGTATGAGTTTCCCGCAAAAGATCTGTGCGAACAGTTCTTCTTGTATTTCCATCACAGAGCTCTGAACTCCCGGAAATCTTGAACAGTCAATAACTAACGCGACTTAATTAAATTGACCAAAATTAGAACGACCTTGTTGCCTTAGGCCCAGTGGGACGAATATAAACATTCGTGACGACACGTCGCCTTGTATTTAATCGAATCCGTAATGAAAAGTAGCCGTTTCTTAATTATCGCGGCAGTTTTTGTTCTATTTATATCGGCAATATGGAACAAGTTGCCAGCTTCGCTGCGTTTGACATCGCGAGAAAAAAACAGTTGCTGTTGACTACAGTGATGATAATGCAACAAGTAAGCCTAAATTTAGCCCACACGCAGCATCCAATATTGGACACCGCCAATCCAAATCACACCAAAAAAAGAATAACTGTCATATTCAAGCGATGACGGCTGTGATACAAGCGAATAATTTTTCAGTATTACGCATATAATAAACTTGTTACATTATTTCATGAACATGACAAAAAAATGTTAAAATACATCACAATGATTGTAGAACACGTGAAGGCGGTCGTCGCTATTGAATTAGAGGCATGTACATTGCAGAAGCATTTCACGGTTTACAGCCAACATTAAATCTATTCGCGCAGCCAAAACAACTATTTTTCGTGATTAAAATATATAAAATGCGGGTGTGTTTACACCTATTGGAGTTGGGTGATTCGCAGTTTGAAAATTTGACTATAATCGATTCGTTGTTATATATTCGTGCGCTAAGGAGATGATTGTTATGTATAATAATAATAATCTTTATTCACCAAATAAATGGCGGACATAAGTATAAGAAATGCAACAAAAAGAGTAAACTTATAATCGGTTTTAGTTGTGTTAACTCTTCGAGACAAGAGATCGATTTAAGTCCAGTGTGATCGGAAGAGAGAACTCATTTTGCCTATAATAAACTTCACATACACGATACATGAATATGCAGTATCCACTCGTGGCTAGGCTTTTAATGTGGATGGACATCGCGTACAGATGTAATCAGTAGACTGCAGGCGTTTGAAAATGTGGATATGGAGACGAAGGATGAATGTAAAAGGTAAAAGGTGCATACACTTGATATAGCGCCTCTTCGTAGTGAATCACCACCGCAGAAGCGCTCAGGTATGGCACGTGTTCTCAAGGAATTTCACAGTTTTACCTGCACACCCACACGTTCATC
>Ga0049107_10000758_pt1 | contig 10521 bp, 7 predicted proteins | sample WorMetilPIANOSA1_FD_61187 | JGI IMG/M metagenome (GOLD analysis project Ga0049107, IMG submission 61187) | Marine gutless worms symbiont microbial communities from Max Planck institute for Marine Microbiology, Germany - Olavius ilvae PIANOSA.1 | ecosystem: Host-associated > Annelida > Digestive... | reverse complement strand
TCGTTCCTGTCTGTTTGTGGGTGTGTGGGTCTGTTACCATGATAACTCAAAATTGCGTGCATCGATCCTCACCAAACTTGGTTTGTAGGTAAAGGTAGTGGCCATCTCCAGCTGCTTAAATTTTGACTATCCCACACCCCCGGGAAGGGGTCTGCGGTGGGGTGAACATTTTTGGCTCCACCTTACTACAGCCAGCGTGCAGTGTTTGCGTCTTCTCTGAGCGCTTTTTTCATTTTTCTAGTGATCACTGCAAGTTAGGATGGGTCTCCAAAGAACTGCTTGTGCGAGATAGTTACAAGCCAGAAGTCCTTCCTGTCACTTAAACCAACAGTGTCAAAGCACTCAATGAATACACAAACAACATTACTGCAGCTGATAAAACTGTACAACTGAACAGCATACTTACGCGATGTTGGACAAATGTAATGTTGCAGACGGAGGGAAAATATTGTGGTAGTTCTTGGAATTTGGTGTTCGAAAACGTACCACGTCTGAATCACTGAAATCTTTTGTCAGATATGGTTCCTGCAACACATTTATTGTGTCATTCAGTGAATAATAATATATGTTGAAGGTGAACCAATTTCTGTACTAAGTGTCATGTGGAAAATTATTACAACACAGCACACGTAACGTAAGAACAGATTGGTTGGTTTAATGGCACTTTCAGCACAAACATGTGATATCGTGGCATGAGCGTATGAAATACATATTGCATAGGGCCACGAGGAACACAAATAATAGCATAACAAACAAAATGAAAAATATACATTAAAACTGTCTTCAGACTGGGCTTTGTGGAGATGATCTTCTTACCTCAAATAGGCATCCTCAGAGAAGTCTTTCTAGCCAATCACTTGGCAAGTACTGACAACTAAACCAAAGCAACCAACACACATGAACATTTGAACATACAATAAAAATACTTAAAACACAATAACATATCCCTAATAAGAGATGATACAAATAACGCACTGCAGAAAATTATAGGATAAGTCGACAGGACAGACAGAAAATCACATTCAATGGATCTGCTTACCCCATAGAGATGTCCCAACAGTGCACTACTGCCACACACACACACACAGAAAGTGCACCGCCAGAGGGGGTCTTCCATCACTCTCTCCAACCACCTTAGGGGGAGGGTTGCCAACCCTCTCATCAGCCATCTGACACCAGTATCCCGTCGGTTAATAATCAGTATCGTGAATAAAATTAGCAAGCAAGATGACTGACCTGCACTCCTTCTTTAGCAAGTTTCACATGCTTAGCAGTAGATGGCTTTACTTTGATTTCTTTGCCCCACCAATGGACTCCATTCAGATACTTACAAGCTAAACAAATTCAATAACAAAGATTTAGACAATCAGCATGTCATGTGAATGCAACCAAATAAAATTATTTGCCACTACATGACCACAGCTATTGATTCACTTATATAATGAAAAGTGCTCAGAGAGATGCAAACACTGCACGCTGGCAGTAGTAAGGCAGAGCCTAAATTTTTTGCCCTGCCACAGACCCCTTCCCGGGGGGCGCGGGACGGCCAAAATTTAATCAGCTGGAGATGGTCACTACCTTTATCTTCAAACTCAGTTTGGCAAGGATCGATGCACGCAATTATCGTGGTAACAGACCCACAAACACACACACACAAACCCACAGACAGGACCAATTACAATACAATGCACCACTAAGCTTAGTGCAGTGTAACTAGTATCAGATATGTAGCAAAAAAGGCCTCATCTAGTATCAAGTCCATAATGCATGCATGAAGTAACGACTACATAAGTAAAATACAAATCTGTGCACAGTTGTCACAACTGCAAACTCTTATATGATTTGTGCTGCAATTCAAAGTTATTACAAGTTTACATCTGTAGCCACAGCAGTATAAATGGCAATTATAAATAAATGTGACTGGTATATGTGAGTGCAACTACTGCCGAGTGCGTACTACTACAATGTATTCAGACCTTCATACCTTGAGGTTTCTATCAGATGACAAACAGCAGCAATATGTGACTATAAGCATTAAAATACTGGCCGAGCAGTGCACACTACCATTATTGGCCTGATCTGGTTCAGTAAACTCCACAAGAGCCGAGTCTTTCTTATTGTAGAGAATCTTGACACGCAGAACGTTGCCATAGACGCCTGTGCATTAAGAAGGTAAAAACCAAACACATAATAGAAGACACACTTGTCACATGTTAACCCAATAAAAAGCTGTTCTGTTGGTACAATATGAAATGCTTCTTAAACACGCCAGGCCTGAATATCTGGAAGAGAGAAGTTGGCGAACCTCACAGGTCATTCAGAGAATTAGAAGAGTAAAGCATTTTCCGAGCACAAATGGTAATTGTAAGCAGATTTCATAATATATGCTTGTGAATAATGGAATAACAGCTGTCTTCAGTGCTGTGATGATGTAGGCTGGGTGCAAAGAACAGCATCTGGTCCATAAAAAATCTCACTCCGGCAATTCTGAAAGGTTTCCTAGAAGATCTTTGCGGATCCCAGCCCAACCCATGCTGACAATGGAAAAATATGCGGATTAAACAAAAGCCGAGACGGTGTGCATGTGACTAACACCACAACGAAGCTTTACTGCCATTATGATTAATGCACAGAATTCCATGTCCTTTGTCCTAAGAACCATTAAACAAGTAAAACAGATGCCTGTCAATGAGCATGCTGAACATAATCACACAGAAACTATAAATGACTATGATCTAAAATGCCATATTGCAGAAAAGATCGGGAAAACTTGGTAAAAAGCAAGTCAGACATTTGTAGCACATACTAATGAAATTAATATATATATTTTGCAAAAAAAAACTTTGCTTCACTTATTATAGGTATACGGATGGATGGATAAATGGCTATATCAAATCCATTATACATGCATCTGAATCTGGTTGGATTTCTATTATTTGGCAAAATTCAGATCAGACCAGAAATCACATTCCATATTGGATCTGATCAATTTCATCAATTTCTATTTCTGGCATGGTGCCGTGAGTGGCAATTGCTGAATCAACATCTGTGCTATCGGCAGTCGTGACAGCCAATACAATACTTACACTGCAGCTGTTTCAATCTGATCTGCAGTAAATTGCTCGAGAGTAAATTATAATCTTAACTCTGATAATCAGACGGCTGCTGGTGTTGTTGACTGCTGCACTCTGAGCTGCTGACAACTAACTGCATTATGCTTCGATGAACTATATTTTAACAGTAAAAAATAACAGGCACTGTACAACTGTAGAAAGGTGTAAGTTAGGTAGCTCATTTTTAACACTTTTTGACAAATATCTTTTGTGCACAACTTGTTTAGTGAGATGTTTCATGTACACGTGGAAACATATGATCTGGCAAAATCTGATCCAGCCATATCCATATACAGTAACCAATCAAGTAACATCCATCAACACCTACACAAATTTGATCCAATACTGTAAGATGGCACTTAAGTATCCAGTTAAAATTTACGTTTGAAGGGCTCCGTAAAAGAACTGAATAAGTTCCACAAAGTATGAAATTGAGAAAATCACTCGTAAAGCCAGTGACACGGCAGAAAATATCGAGTTGTTTGGTTCTTCCACCCGAGATCGTCATGCATGACACATTACTGTTATTCTCTGAACGTCTGGCGATATATGCGTCGTCATGCATGACGATCTTGGGTGGAAGAACCGAACAACTAGATATAATTGCATGTTTTCTGCTGCGTCACTGGCTTTACGAGTGATTTTCGTCCGCAGAAAACGTTTGCCAATATATGCGTCGTGCATGATGATGTCTGGTGGAAGAACCGAACAACATGTTGTAATTGGTTTTGGAGAGCTGGCTGCAGTCGATTAGAATACGTAGACATTCCTTTAGTATATTATCCAAATAATTAATATTTAACTAATATTTTAAAACATTAAAATCTGACACTCCCCTTCCACAAGTAAACACAACATTGGAAATAGAACATCATCGAGTGATGGGCAGAAAAAAGAAATATATCGAGATGTTCAGTTCTTTCACGGAGCCATTCATTTAAAGAGTGGCATCGAAATACAATGCTGAATAAAAAGAAAATAAGAGTACTACACTGCATTCATCTAAAATGTCAATTCTCAGTTCCAAACAAACTACAAATATCAGTAGATAAAATGCAGTAATCTTTGTAAAAAGGAAATGCTGCATTTCTCTACACGTTACTGACATCACTTTAACTAAATTTTAAAACATCTTCTTGAAGCATATCAAGAAAGTGTAACCAACAGTTCATAGTCAGAGATTCATTATTCTTGTAACGGTGATTAATGCCGATTACAAAGATGCCCTTAGAGCAACTCTCAAATTCAAAACATTCTTTTCTTACACCACACCGTGACAGCAAGCAGTATTAATTGGCGAAAAATATATCACATTAAAAAAGAATACATAAAAGTAGTCTCAACATACCGAACAATATAAAGATACTGTCTGGCGAGATTCTCTAGAAGACACAAGCAGCACAAGGACATTGGTAACAAGGAAGCATAATCGGTAATCGATGCCAATGATGGAAATGATTGTGTGAAGCCAAAGTGTTCACCGTCGCAACAGGAATGAAACAGAAAACAAGCCATTAGTTAATAACAAAAACAAATGCATCAACGACGAAACACTAGATAAATTCAATAACACCCAGCATACTGTGGAGAACATTCTGAAAAGTATGTCTATCACCACAGAAAGTATACTGCCATGTAGCAGTGATGCTTGTTAAGACTCGAGCTATCTAAAAACTTGTATTATGAATCTAGAATTGCACTTGTTAAATAAAGCTGGAAAACCAATCAACTACTAGTATGAGAAAAAATAATTCTTACAGTAAATAGACTAACTCTTGACTGAACGACCTGAAGGAAAACCGTTATCAGTAGTTCAGTTTTGCCACTAAGTGGCTTTGTTTTAATGAGAACCATCATTTCACATGATGCCATGACGCTAGAAAGGAGCAGCCGAGGCTCAATGATTAAGGCAACAAGACTTGCACCCAGTGAACCCGAGTTCAACTCCTGCTGGTACCCATACGAGTCATTGGTGGCGGCAGGAAGGACATCCGGCCAACTTTGAACATTGCTCCCATGTGTGCCAGTAGAGGTCCTACCTTGGTAAGCACGTCAGAGCCCTTGAACAAGGGAGCCGGCAACATTAAATGTGGACGCACGATGATGCCATAAGGCTAGCAAATAGGACTGCAGAGTTCTAGCAAGTCCAGCTGCTGAGTCACAGCGTTAACTAGAACCTGTATCAGTGGCCACTGTACTACAGTGAAACTGAAAGTGCCAAAGACTATGACGGCGATGTGGCTTTCTAATGTGTTTTTAAGTCTTACAAAGCAGCACGGCTATAAACTTGGGACAGATAATATGATTGAAAACACGTAACTGACACTGTTCAACATCACACCCACAAAGCTGTAAATACAGCAAGATATTAATAAACAAAAGACCACATGTGACCAGTGTAGTCACTTCGGGCAGTCAAACTATTGCTACGCTGTATATTATAAAAGGCAAAGTCTTCAGAAATGGCCAAACTCCCCAATGGCTATCACCATCAACATCATAATCAGCATTTTTGTCAACAGTGCAATGATTGAAGTCACGTTACTGCAACGAAACTGTGGGGGTTCTTTACAAAGTCGAACTGTTAGCCATGTAAAGTGTCAACAGAGTTGGCAATACATGTATATCTGAAAGGCTGAATTGCAACTGTGGTCAAAGACAGCCACAATAAAGTACCGAGAAATGAGATCAATGTGCCATGCTTGGTAAGAGCCAAGCACCTGTTTGGGTATATTCAGAGTACATAAGAATACCATCAAGCAGTCAATCGCTAGAAAAGCGAAGGCATACTTTGGCCTACTACGCTATCTTACATCCAACTGCTGAATAGCACTTGGTGACATTACAACTGGCAACAGGAGAAATCCAACAAAGTCAGTCACAAAAAAAGACAGTAAAGGATCAGTTTAACTGTTAGGCAAAATGGCAGCTGCAAAACATGGCAACTTGGCTATGATTGACATCATTGCACCTTTCTGGGAATTTGTGCAACAAAGAGTTGTACATTTCTGCTTCCATCATCCTCAGGAACAATAAAACTGGCTAACCCAGGTTCACCTGGAAGAATGGCCGTTAAAACTGACAGAGAAAAAGATCTGCACATTAATTGGGCTCGCAGTGTACTCTGGTATTAAGCAAGTAATGTAGCAGTATTTTGTTTATTGTTGTACAGTTTACTTTTACTGAGAGTGGGAAGGAGTGGCGACAAGTGGAAACCATGCCTAGGGCGGCAGTTTGCCACATGCAAGGACATGGTGAATAGATGACACAGATGACAGCCATAACATCAATTACTGTTGTAAAGACTGTAGTAACATGCGGCAATATCTTGTTGATCCAACTGCGTTACGGATCACGGGAAAAAGCAAACAGATTTCAAACTAGAAACCAAAAGCATCGTCCCACGCCTGACAATGCATACCGGCAGGATATAGTGTCAGTATACCAAGAACGGAGTTAATTACTATCTCAATAGTAACCATAAGTAGTATTTGGCGCAAAGTCTGCATCCGATTGTTTACATTTTGCAAAATTTCCACCGCAATTTTGCGAATCTTGTGGCGCCACCTACCGACAGAACTGAGAAATGTTTAGTGCATTTCAAAGTACCTCTAGTTCCCTAACAGATAGCGAAAACTGCGTCCAAATCCATGCATAATTGGCGACGCTATCCTTCCTCAAAGTGGTACAAAACTAACCTGAGGCGCCATCTGACGCCACAGAGAAACAGTAATATAGGTGCATAACTACAGTTCCTCCTGTACACAACTGCCAAAAAAACTATTTTGGAAAATTTACTTCCTATATGATTTTTGGTGCACACAAACATCTTCGTTCCGAGCCATTTTTAGACTACCTGTACGAAGCTTGACAATTGCTGCTGGCGCGATATAGCAACATGCGGAAAAAAATTTATTTTTAGCGGCAGCTTGTGCTTCACGCAATTCTGCCGGTAAAAACAAAAAAAACAAAAACAGTGACAAACACCACATTTTTTGCATCTACAACCAGCGCGCCTTGTATGATCAAACTTTGCATGGTGATAGAAGACATCGAGACCATTAAAAAGGTCCCAATCATTTTTCGACCCAACGCAAAGTTTTTCCTACAGGATGTACAGAAAAATTTGGGGTAAATGACCAATGCACGGTTTCTCAGCAATAACTCCGTAACCTGCGAAGCGAATCATCTCAAATGTAAAACACTAATGCAGGATAGTTGGGTGTATAAAAGCCCCTAACACCTGTAGAAATCAGTCAAAGGTTCACCCCTGTGGGGCGACTCTTTACCAAAAAGTGGAAATTTTTGCCAGTTTGGGGACTGCATTCCCACCCCGTGAACTGATTGGCATGCAATTTCGTGTGCCCAAGCGGACCCATGTGCCCCTTAGTCATGCCAAATGCCAAATTTCACATGAATTGGTGCAACGAGTAGCCCCTGCGGGGCGAAAATGCTGATTTTTGGCCTGTGAGTGAATTTAATACCGGCAGTTTGCCACTTCACGGCAAACACAGCACGAAATAACTAATCACGAAACGAAAGAGGAGCTGAAATCGGTGTGGGAGTGTTACAGAGTATGTGTGAGTGTGTCCTGCAGTGAGTACCTGTTCGTTCATGTTAGACACAAGAACGACTGTTCCATCGAAATCTGATTCCTGAAACTGTGCAGCTGATGTCTCGCGCTTGCTTACAGGTCCGCCCCCTCGTCCCCTTATAGGTCCACCTCCTCGACCCATTCTACCATCGCTGCCTCTTCGTCTTTCCATACTCTCGTCTCTTCTCATAGGTCCTCTCATGGCTCCATCAGCTCCACCCATACCTGGAAAATTACCACGCATGACATTCATCTGCCCCATGTCACTCGCCAGACGACTCAAACCGTCCAAGTTGCTGCCCATTAGCCCCATAGGTCCAATACCACCACCACCACCACCACCACCACCACCAATACCTCCAATACCACCCATTACCGGTAATCCACCTCCCATCATTCGTGCCATTCTGTTCATCATCATACTGCCCATAATGCCACCCTCAACCATGCCACCAACCATTCCTTCCATGTTGCCTCCCATGGGTCCGACGTTGCCACCAAAGCTACTTGCGTTCCTCACATTTCCACCATAAGCACCAGGACCAAAATCAGCATCTATGTCACCGTCATTGTCGTCATCAAACGGCAAACGTCCACGTGACATCATGGCAGCACCAGGCGCATCTCCTCTACTCGGCATCCTCCTGTCACGCATCATGTCGTCATTTGGCGCCACACCTGCCGGCACATACATACAAGCTCGGCTTCTGTTTAACTAGCCTGATTATACAAGATTACCTCTGCCAAGGCTGTTTTCATCAGTGTCAGCTTGTTAGCAGGATTATGCAAACACTACTTGACCAATTTTCAGAAAATTCGGTGTAAAGGTGGCACATGGGCCATGGAAGAAACAACTAGATTTTGGTGGTAATCCTGATCAAGTTATTTTAGGGTTAGGGTAGTGTTACGGTTAGGTGAAGGCCGAGAATAAACCCACTACACTGGGTATGTCTTACCTGGCACTTGTTTCATAGTAAAAGGGTGGGTTGGTTGGGGTTTAACGGCACTTTCAGCACAGATAGACCATATCGTGTCATAAAGAAAAAATGAAGTTTGTCAAAGATGTTTATCTCTGATGTTTAGAAATGTTGGTTAAGATGTGTGAGAGCCGGAGTTGGAGTAGTGCTTTTCTCTAATATTATTGTATGCAGAACATGAAGTTAGGATGTGTTCGACTGTTAATAGAGATTTACAATAGTTACAGTTTGGGGTTGTTCTTTATTAAATAATAATGAATTAAATGAGTGTGACCGATTAGAAGTCTATTTATAATAACTTGTTCTTTTCTAGAATACGATTGGTGCAATGGTGGGAGATGTTGAAGCTTAGGAGATATTTTGTACAGTTTATTGTTTGGGAAGGAATCCCAAGTAGCTTGCCATTTGGTATGGGTGTAGTTCTGAAGAGTAGGGAGAGCATCTGAAGGTGGAATGGGAATTACTTGTGTGGAGGAAATTGGAGTAACGAGAGCTAATTTGTCTGCTTTGGTGTTACCTTTGATACCAACGTGACTTGGTATCCAACAGAAAATTATATTGCAGTGGTGATTATGCAAGTCGTTATATTTAAGGAGGATATCTTGAGTTATGGGGGTTACTGAGGTTTTTGTGAATAATTGATTGCAGAGCTGACTTAAGAGTCTGAATAGAGGTTTCATACTAAAAATTCTGCGAGATCAACAGCCTTGGCAGTATGAATGCCATTCTAGATACTACAGGTAAGGTCGAATGCCCCACAGGTCTTCTAAGGAAGAACTCTGGGGATTGCTGAAGCAGGATGTTTTCAGGCTGATATCCATCCCGATATCTATCCAACAGTGTCAAAGCATTGAAGGCCTTACCAGTATCAGTATCAGTATCAGTGCCAGTATCAGTAACGTAATTCAACACATCGATTAAATGCAGCAGAAACCCATCCCAAGCTCATTCCATTCACAGCATTTCAATCCAAAGAATTTCACCCAATTAGTCCAGCACACAACGTGCCAGAAGGCAGTTACCACGAAAAATGCTCCTCATAAACAAGGTACTGTGGATGAAGTCCTAGAAAAGAAGTTACTATAGTGGTCCTCATCAGCAAACATATCTGTTCTAGCTGTACTATTCACCAAACTTTTAAACAGTATCATCTCTTAAGGGTTTTTTTTTATACAAAATATCAATAACAACAAAATATCAATGACGACTGCTAATCTTAAAGCATTTTTTGAATTAATTAAAAACGCTTTCAAGTAAATCTGCAGGATTATCTTGAAATTAACATAACTTTAATTTTGTTGATTCACAAATATCAGCAGCACATGAGAGAAGCCAACTAACATCTGGACGTGCAATTGTGACACATTTTCAGCTGCTTAATTACCTGAGCGAAAATCATGCTCCATCATGCGCTCATCTCCACGTGGCAAATCTGGGTTTGTATAGTCCCAAGTCTTCTCATTGTTGAACTTGACTGAAAGCCTGTCAAAATTGGAGAAGTCAACACGCAGAGTACAGCCACCATTGTAGATGTTCTGACCGTGCAGGCACTGAATAACGAGCACACACACACACATACGCATACCACTACAAGCATTTAATTACACTGCGCTGAGCTTAGTGGCGCAGTGTATTGTAATCGTTCCTGTCTGTGGGTGTGTTTGTGTGTATGGGTCTGTTACCAACTTAGCATGATAAATCGAAATTGTGTGCACTGATTTTCACCAAACTGGGTCTGTAGGTAAAGGTAGTGACCATCTCCAGCTGATTAAATTTTGGCTGTCCCACACCCCCAGAGGCGGGGCAAAATTTTTTTGCTCCGCCTTACTACAGCCAG
>Ga0049107_10000756_pt1 | contig 10523 bp, 6 predicted proteins | sample WorMetilPIANOSA1_FD_61187 | JGI IMG/M metagenome (GOLD analysis project Ga0049107, IMG submission 61187) | Marine gutless worms symbiont microbial communities from Max Planck institute for Marine Microbiology, Germany - Olavius ilvae PIANOSA.1 | ecosystem: Host-associated > Annelida > Digestive... | reverse complement strand
TGGTCGTAACTTCAGAGGCACTGGGCACGTGTGTGAACGACATGCCCAGGATCGATGCCAGGTAATGCGGTGGTCGTTCAGTGCATGTTCAGATGTACAATGAATTGCGTTATTTTGTCGACATCTGTTATCTGTTGTATGATTTCCGGACTTTTATGTATCTCAATGTTCAGTCTGATTATATCTTTGTGCTTAGTTTCGTTTTCCTATTTTAGGTCAGCATGATGATGATGATGATGACATCGGATGCTTAGACGGATGTTTCAACGTGCTGTCGGCTGGCATCAAACAAAAATGCCGCCACATAATCCTGCGTTTACCAACTGTCTTGAATATAATTCGCCCAACAACATTGAAATCGCCAAAACAGGCATAAAACATGCAGTTTTGTAACGTTTTTGCATCTGTGCTCTGCAGGCCTCTGCTACCGCATTATTTTAAAGCGATTCTGCTGTTCTCGGGGTGAAATTCTCCCACATAATAGTATGCCATTTGGCCTTTTAATCGGCAGCAACTACCCGGTGTGCTTCAAGTTCCGCCGCATTATTCCCCCTTGGAATGTTCTTGCAACCACCACTGTATGTATGCGTAAAATGCCGTGTTAAGTTCTATAGAAACTTGCAGGATTGTAGAACGTTCTGTTATATTATGGAAATGCTGAAAATTTTATGGCAGATGTCGAGAAATTGCAGTTATCCCGTGGGAAAGTTCTGACGCAAACGCGCTGTATTGTTGGCTGGCAACTTGCAAAAATCGTATTATATAATTATTTGTACAGTACTTGCATTACCTCCAGACAGATCAACAAAAGTTCACAAAATTTTAGCCTATACGTGGCTCCTTGTGTACAGTCGTGGAAAAGTTCGTTAAAATAATAGGAGTTTCTGAGAAAAAAATGCGGTTTTCGTCGTGGTTGTTCACTGCCACCCTGTAGGTTTGATATGACCGTGCAGAGACGTACGTTAGTCTGTATAAAGTCCATCAGAGATCGAGAGTTTTTGTCACGGTCGTAGTTCTCCACAGTCTTCATCAGTCGACTACGGATGTGCTCCTTCATCTGTCATCACCATACAGCAAGCGACAACGTTATGAAACTTCCCGCCCACTTACGTACCGCAGCGCAATTTACTAAGCAAGGAGGTTAGCTACCGCAAACACATCGCGCGTCAGCATTCGTGTTATAAAAAAAAATTTGTCCAGGACAGAGGGAGTGATCGACCCTTTTAAAAATATTCCGTCGTATAATTTGATCACCATGCAAAATTTTGGTTGTTGTTTCTCATACCGTGTGTCACGTATAGGTGTCAAATTTTTTGACAATGGGACCTATTGGGATGGGGCGTGGCTCACCCCTAGAAACACACCCTCCCCAACAGTGCCGCCGAAGTTGGTCCCACTCATCAAACCTATGGGCGTACGCACAGAGATCCGCCGGAAATGGGTCATTCGCGAGGTCACTCAAGGTCATCAGAACCGACACGGATCGATCGGTTACTATAACTTCCTATTGGTGATCCAGTGTTGTTGTCCAGACCTTTTTAGGTCTCGAGACCGAGACCTTGGCCATCAGGTCTCGAGACCGAGACCGAGACCGAGACCTGGACAAAATGAACTCAAGTGCACTCGAGTCTCGGAGACCATGGTCTCGACATCACAACACTGTTAATAGGAAGTCATAAGTGGCAGATCGATAGTGTCTGTGCCAATGACCTTGCTACAGGCGTAGGCACCAAGCATGCTGTCTCGAGACCAAGACCTATTCTAGGTCGCGAGACCAAGACCGTGACCTTGGACTTCAGGTCTCGAGACCGAGACCGAGACCGAGACCTGGACAAAATGAACTCGAGTGCACTCGAGTCTCGAGACCATGGTCTCGAGATCACAACACTGTAGTCATCTATAGTAACCATCTCGTACCGTTTCGAAAATAAACGGCGATTTCGGTCGAAAATCGCAATTTTCCCTCCCCCGTGCATTTACCGCCTCCCCTAATGGGTTGCCACTGCAATTTTGTAACGGCAGTCGAGCTCAAAAAAACTTAGTCAAAATGTGTTTAGACACAATACAGGCGTTAGACAGATGGACGAACGGACCGCCGGACAGACATAGCAAAACAATATCGTGTCCTGAATGCAATGCATGCTGACGCGCGACAATGACGCCAGTGGCACGTATTAGCTGAAGGTAAACAGATTTCAGGTAAATTTGGCAAGCCCAAAAATTGGGAAAAACTGGGGCCCCGCCACACTGGGATGTGACGTGGCTGACTCCCTAAAACAAGTCCCTCTCCCGCCTGGGTTACCATGCCGAATTTGATCGCTGTTGGTCAAACGGTACGAGCGTATGTATGGACATCAGCAGGAACACGGGCATCTCGCGTCCCGCCTTTCACTCAAAATCATCGGAAACGACATGGATCGGTCGGGTATCTCTGACTTCCCATTAATTTTCCACAGTAACCATGGGCCTATGCTGTGGACCCTTCAGCTTCTAGATCCGCCAGTGATGATATGCAGAGTTATTTGGAGAATTAGGTACGCTACATTTTATATTTATGGCGACTCTCTACGACAATTCTGAACGGAGTTATTCGCAAAAAAACAATTTTGACATTTTGACCTCTAGTGACCGTGACCTTGGGTATATCTTAAGGAAATTTTTATGGAATTGCATTGGAACCAATCGATTAGATTTTGACTGACCTTGACCTTGACCTTGGGTATACCCAAGGTCACGGTCAAGGTCAAGGTCAGTCAAAATCTAATCGATTGGTTCCAACGCAATTCCATAAAAATTTCCTTAAGATTTGATTAGTAGCTTTTGAGTAATCCTTTTAACAGACAAACGGGCAGAAAAACAAACAGACAGACAGAAAAACAAACAAAGAAGACAGAAAAGGCGAGTGTTCAGTGCTCACTTTGGCCTTTGTGAGAATGGCAACAATTCCAGCCGTGAGCAGAACGACGAATATGACTGACAGCAGTATGAAGAACTACAACACACACACACACACACACACACACACACACACACACACACACACACACGCGAACTTACACAGTACCCACAGTCAGATACCCACAGCAACACGGAGACTAAGAGACGCGTTCGTCGATCTGTCCAGATCACATCATTCGACTAATAAAGGCGGTGGTTGGAACTATATACTGTTTGACTCCCATTCGACTGCAATTCAACTGCCCTGCGACTACTCGACGACCAACGTTACGTCTGTATAGGCCTACCTGTGTGTGGGCTGCTGCACTGAGGTCTAAATAAATAAATAGGTCAGCGCGCGACTGCGACTAGCGGGTCAGCGGCCACTGATGTGTTACGACACTGTGACATTAATGATCTTTGATAGGCAGTCGAACGGCCGTCGAATCGAAGTCGAATCATAGTTATAACGACCGCATAAATTCGCAATATCATTTTCATTTATCAAGAAACATTAAGGGAGTGAGAACTCGCTATAACATAGTAAATGAATATTAACTTGATTTCTATAGTTCGGGTTAAATCGTACATGTATAGACTTAGCCTATTGCTCATGGGGCTTCAGAGATGGACATAGGTCATGTTAACTATTTGACCATATGCTAGCATAAAATTCAATTTTATCAAATATTGGGTGCCAGTTAGATCTGATTTTCAAATGTGTAAAGAAGAGAACGTTAGCTGCCGCAAACAAATCGCGCGCCAGCATTAGTCTATGCGTCTATTCGTCAGTAGGTCAGACAGTTATCAATATACGTAGTGAGGCCGCAGCAATTTTTGGCGCCTGAAGCCCCGCTTCTTAATTACAGTCCGCTGCTGCCTGCACCAACGGTTGCATTAATTGTGAGCTGTCCGCTATGCTATACTGAAACCATTGGTTACTCAAGCATTCCCACTGTGACCAGCCATAGCCTCAGTCTGAGAGCACCATTTCTGACAAATCTTATATCTCTGCTCTTATATTTTTTTTCCATTCGTTTTGACACAGAACCGGCATTGGTCAGACGGGCAGACAGACGGACAGAATTGGTAAAACAATATCGCGCTCTGCGTGTATTGCATGCTGACGCACGATAAAAATCGGTCAATATTTGTCGAAGTTATGGAAAAGAGCAGGATAATGTGTTTTTTACTCACGGGGTATACTCCCTCTCGCCAGCGGGAAATAACATTGAACAGGTGAGGCCGTAACTTTGGGTACAAAAGGTCAAAGGTCAAGGTCGAAGGGCTAGAAAACTGGTGGACATAAGTTGCGTTCTCTGGGTGGCTTAACGGGGTTGGTGAATATCTGGAACCACAGAGCACAATCACAGACCACCAACCGTGATTAGCATACACTCGCTGTGACGTAATGCACCGCAGCAGCCGAGGAATCCGATCACCACGACAAGGGCACCGACTGCAATAAGTATGTAAGCGGCGACGTTCTGGTAGCCGAAGTGCGTCGATTCATCCAGGAATTGACTAAACGCCATGTCGGAGGATTGGTGTCTGAGAATGCTGTGTGGGTCGACCAAGATCCATATTCCTAATATGATGACTGTACATCCCAGCAGCTGCATAAAATAACAGAACAACGACAGAAATGTAAATGAGCCACAAGATCTAAATTTAAGCCAGTTATTACTGTAACTAATGAAGAACTAGCTACGCGGGAGGCCGCCACAATATGCCCCCGCCCCCTGTGACGCGTCAGGCAATTAATTTTGTAATTTTGACCTTTTGAGTTTTGACCTTAAAAATGGTGTCCGAGTCACGTGTGACGTGGGCTACCTCTGTGCCAATTTTAGTCTTCCTATAGGCCTCTTTGTTCTCGACTTAGGTCAGATGTACGCGACAGTCAGACAGACGTCAGACAGCATCATCGCTTAATGCCCTTAATGCCCCCGCCTGGGAGGGCGGGGGCATAATAAATAAGACAGGGACGTATATACGTGTATCAATCAACGTTTTGTAGCGGTGTGTAGTAAATCAACCCCGACTTCACAAAGACTGTTACAAAACAAAACGATAAAAGACAAGCTGATGGCCGGCGGCCGCCACAATATACCCCGCCCCTCTCCTCCCTCTGTGGGCGCCGAAGCGCCTCGCGCCGCCGAGTCGACCGCGCCTGCACAGTGCAGACCACAACGTAGCAGTAGGTTCCCACGGCCAATACGTTCCCACGCTCATCGCTGCAGCTGCCTGACGCGTTAACGCCACGGTGAGTAAAGCAGCTTGGTGACCTTGACCTTTGACCTTTTGACCTTGAAAGTGGTGTCCGAGTCACACCTGACGTGGGCTACCTCTGTGCCAATTTTAGTCTTCCTGGGCCTCTCTGTTCTCGACTTAGGCCCGATGTACGCGACAGACAAACAGACGTCAGACAGACGTCAAGACATCAGACAAAAGCATCGCTTAATGCCCCGCCTATTAGGGGCGGGGCATAATAAATAAGAGCATTCAGAGAGTGCAAATTTCCGCCAAGTAACCTTAATCCTAACCTCAGCCCTAACGTAACGTGATCCGGATCACCACCAAAATCCAATCAGTTCTTGCTGGTCACACATCGCATCCCTCAAAAATTTCATATAATTCACCAACAACTTTTTGAGTTATCCTGCTCACAAACAGACAAACATCGGGTGAAGCACATCCTCCTTGGCGAAGGTAGTTTGTAGTACCAATGGACTGAGTCGTCGACACGACGAATCACAACGATGATGTCGATTATGGCCGTAGATTCCGATCCTAGACGAGCAGACGTATCCCCAGGATCCACAGAACGTGTCATATATGTAGGAGGTAGAAGTAGACGAGTTCGTGAAGGTGTGAGCCTTTCTTGTTGCACGGCGGATCTTGGCTGTGTCACTACGTTGCTGTTCGAACTGCCCTACTGCGCTGTAGCACAGTCTCCTCCACTGGGACCTATCCGCCGCCAGAGCTTCCAGTTTTGTATAGTCAGTATTGCAGGTTTTCAGGTTCACATGAAGCCGATCTTTGTACCGTTTTCGCTGACCGCCTGGGTATCGTTTGGCGTTAGGCAGTTGGCCATAGAGCATGCGCTTGGGTATACGTTCAACTTCATCAGGCATATGTGAGACGTGACCAGACCAGCGAAACTGAGTCCGAAACGTCTGACATCCCCAACATCTCTTTGTCTCACGATGACATAGTCCAGAAAGTGCCAGTGACCTGAACGTGGGTGGATCCATGAAGTTTTACGGGTGTCTGCTTGCTGGAAGATGGTGTTTGTAATTGACAGGTTGTGTAGAGTAGAGAGAGAGAGAGAGAGAGAGAGAGCAACCGTGTACCGTTAGAGTTCTCCTTGCCGATGCCGTGTGTGCCTATTACTTTATTGGACGTGACTACCAAGCATATGCTTGGTAGTCACGTCCAACACGGGCATGGAAGTCGTCCACGATTATTAGCTTGTGCTTGTGTGGTATGGATGAGATAACATGATCGAGTTGGTTGTAGAACTCATCCTTCGAATCCTCAGGTGTTACAAGAGTGGGGGCATATATGCTGATTAGGGATGCCATATGACCACCTTCCAATTCTAAGGCCAGCGACATTATCCGAGGGCTGTGACCAGTTGGCCTGTTCTGAATAGCCTACGATGTAGGAGTGAAGAGCGGATGGCAAATCCGACTACAGCTTGTGTAGGTCCATCAGTGGGGTGTCCTATGAGGAAGAACGTGTATCCTGCGCCAACTTCTTCCAGCTGTGTCTCACCATGTATCCTCGTCTCGGAGAGAGCTGCAATGTCGATGCCACAGCGTTCTAGTTCATGTCCAATGACTGCCGTGCGTCTTTGTAGATTGTTAGCATTGTCAAGTAGTGTACGAACATTCCAGGATGCAACACAGAGTTTGTGATCATGCTTCGTATGTTTGGTATTTCGACGGCGTTATGGATATCCAGCCGATAGCGGTTGACCGGCAACCGCTATCGGCTGGATATCCACTACGCGCATGCAATTATTAGAGACGGTTTTCACGACTCCGTCTCCGGCGGGAGAGAGCAGTGCCACCCCTAAACAGGGTTGCTCTGACATTCTGGCAGGATACGCCTGTTACCGATGCCCGGGCAGGAAACAGGCGACCGTCACACCAGAACCGCCTGCGTGCAGGCTTGCAACTAGCAACTCTCATGCAGCAGTATCCCCCGCCTGTCGCCGTCGCTGCTTACCCATCGCCGCAGGACTCGAGAGATTGCGGAAGAACGTGCAACTGTAGATTGTGGTTCAGCCATTGTCATGAGACGTCATCGAAACCTTCACAGTGAGTAAGTGACAGTGGGATGTGAGCCCCAAGGTCACTCTCTCCTCCACAGCGTCAGTTGTGCACAGGCAGAATGAGATTGAGACGCGTACACTGAGCACCGTGGACGCAGCGTGGGCCGCTTGCCCGAGGTCTGTGGAGTATTCCTCCTGTGTTGCGTTGACAACATCCGTCATCCGGCTTCGAGAAAACATCCCCCTGTGATGGATTTTAGATTCGGAGTTCCTCCTCCTGTTGGAGGGCTGTCTGGCCCTGGTGTGAGCCCACGCCATTCTGTCGTCAGTGTTTGGAGCAACGGAAGAGAGTGCAGATTGCGAGTAATCTTGCGGAGGTTAACTGCCACCTAACCTCTTGGTCGTCTGCAGAGGTCATCTGCCACCTGGCCTCTGAACGCATCGGTATAGGATGCCAAATGCCTGGCTTGCAAGGTGCTGTTGGATTGCTCATATCGAACACAGAGTCCCTTCCAAGCCGGTTTACCCGTCGTAGCATATTTCCGTTGCCCAGTTGACACACCGGCTGCTCACAAGACCTGAGCCGGGGATGGAATGAGTTTGCGTGGACAACCTTCGTTCACCACCATTGGCTTCCTCGTCGCCATTGGCGACCCCCTTCACAAAGTTTGTAGTACCACCACAACACAAACAACTTACTCTCTGTTATACATCATTCCTTGTTTGCCACGTCTATTTTGCGCACAAATTATTACATGAATTATTCGCACTCGCGGATCCCGTCGATGACAAAAAACTGCGCAGCCTCCTTTTGCATTATTTATTGACGTTAAACATACTATACACAATTTGCGTTAATGCCTGTAATCAAGACTGCATGGCATTATCATAGGCCTACAGGCCTCTCGTTTTCCGATGTGCAGCAAGCTTGTCGGCACTAATTTCCTTTACATAATGTTACCACGTCCAGACTTTGTACAGCTTTTATATATCCGGATGTGTGGATATCTTAATGCCACATTTCCCGTATCCAATGTCAAAAACATTGACATTGTTTAATGTGCATTTTTGTTATAAAGCTAATATAGCCTACGAGTATTTTACGCGAAAACAACGGGGATTTTTAGAGATCACGTGGTCGACCGCACTACACCTGGGGGCTGAGCAGAGTCACTCATAGGACCCGCTGCGGAAGTGAAACTTCCTGTTGCTAATGGGTTGATCCGGAAGTTGTTACGCTTTCGCGCTTTGTGAAACAAGATGAACTGCGTTTGACACATAACGATGAGTCATTTGCCACTTGATCTCATGTGCGCGTACATCAGTTCTGTGACACACTGATAACCTATGCACCAGTCTGTCCATGCTACCTGCCTTCACAGCCACGCCTATAGACTGCACGATTCTTGACGAATCGGTATCCGATCGGGACGTTTTGGTAACATCCTCTGATCTCCAGAGAACGACTTGGTAGTTAGTGAAGATGAACGATAAAGGCGGCAGAGGATGGCAGACGCAGTTCCTTGTATAGCAAACGCAACCTAAATGTATGCAAGATTACGAAACAAAACATCGTTTCGCGTCCCAGTCCAGCCGACACGACAAACAAGCCCTTGTGAGATCAGCTGCACGGGGTGGAATAACTGCAACCCTGCGGATTCCGCGGCAATCCCGCGGGACTGGAAGCCAAGTCTCCGCGGATCGCATGGGATGGACACAAACGTAGCGGAACTCTTACGGGATGCAAAAGATCATGGAGAAATAAAGACGCATTTTACTGTAGTGGTGTCATTGCAGCCGAGGCCGTATCTAGTATTTATTATCGGGGAGGGGTGTGTGTTTTACTGTTGTCCTGCCTTCTCGAGCGTGTAAGAACTTTTTATAAGAAGACGGGATTAGGGAGTCCGCCGTGCCGTTGCATAATGCGTCGCGCGGTTTGTCAGCGACAGCGATCGCTGGTCTTTATCGGTTTCAGCAGCAAATATCACACTAGGTCTATATACTTGGAATTACAAGGCCTAAACTTTTTGAAAAATTTATTCTTCTGTCGATAGACTCAAACATTTCAAAACAAACGACCACATGTGTCTGCGACCTAGTCAAAAATCTTCCTGAACGTGTTACGAAATTTAAGGAATTGAATAATGTGATTTATATGAACGCCAGGCCTCTAAAGCATAATGCAGAAAATGGAAAACAATTCGTTTTTATTATGCCGCCGCCCCATAGGGCGGAGGCATTAAGCGATGATGCACGTCTGACGTCTGTCTTATCTATCGCGTACATCGGGCCCAAGTCGAGAACAGAGAGGCCTATAGGAAGATTAAAATTGGCATAGAGGTAGGCCACGTCACACGTGACTCCGACACCACTTTCAAGGTCAAAAGGGACGGGACGGGACGGGACGGGACGGGACGGGACGGGACGGGACGGGACGGGACGGGACGGGACGGAACGGGACGGGACGGGTCAACTTGCAGGGGCGGGGGCATATTGTGGCGGCCTCCCGCACAGCTTGTTAGCTGTACAGTGCCCTTCACCGGTTAAAATTTTACAAATCAACTCCACACGTCGCTTACGGATGTATCGGATATTGAACAAACGGCTAGAAATGTCATATCGATAATTCAATATCGTGCGTCGGATACTCACGAGTGATAAACTGGCGTTGAACTGATTAAAGCCTGCGTCAGATAGTTTGCTAATCAAATTCTACTAGGATTTTTACCCGTCACTTTTTTGCCCAGTTGCCCATCTAGCTGGAGAAAATTCGTATTGGATTCGGTCGAATGCCGAAAGTTAAAGCATGGACAAGTGGTTACTTACATGGAAGTGAATATACGTTTGCCCGAATCGCAAGATGGCCTTAATACAATGACGCTCCACCAACAAAAAGACGAGAAATTCAGCTGTCGCTGACAAACCGCGCGACGCATTATGCAACGGCACGGCGGACTCCCTAAACCGCACCCTCCCCGCAGATGTGCAACCAGTGGCATATTTAGGATTTCACAAAGGGGGCATCCAACCCACCTCTCCCTCCCCTCATCCCTCCCCTCCCTCCCCTCCCTCGCTCCCAACCCACCTCCCATCCCACGCCCGTAGCCCAGGATTGTCAAAACGAGGAGGCAGACAGGTCGAGCGCCACCTCCCCTCCCGTCCCCTCCCGTCCCCTCCCCTCCGTCCCCTCCCCTTAGAAGTAGGCCCCTTAAATCCAGCTAGGGGGTCTGGGGGAGCGCTGTAAGCTCCCCCAGCGGAGTCTGGGGCGGAGCCCCAGCCGAAATCGATTTTGGTGCATTTTAGCGTT
>Ga0049107_10000755_pt1 | contig 10525 bp, 7 predicted proteins | sample WorMetilPIANOSA1_FD_61187 | JGI IMG/M metagenome (GOLD analysis project Ga0049107, IMG submission 61187) | Marine gutless worms symbiont microbial communities from Max Planck institute for Marine Microbiology, Germany - Olavius ilvae PIANOSA.1 | ecosystem: Host-associated > Annelida > Digestive... | reverse complement strand
AACATTTATTCACTTTTTCAGATATCCAAAATAATTATTTCAGATATCTAAAAAACTATTTTGGGTATCAAAATACACGTATGTATTTTAGATATCCAAAACAGTTATTCTGGATATCAACAATAACTATTTCAGATATAAAAAAATAAACATTTATTTCGGATATCCAAAATTATTATTCTGGATATCCGAAATAGTTATTCTGGATATCAAAAATAACTATTTCAGATATCAAAAAAATAAACATTTATTTCGGATATCAAAAATTGTTATCTTGGATATCCGAAATAGATTATTTTAGGTATCCGGAATTCTTTTTTAGATATCCGAAATTAATATGACAGTATTTTGGATATCAAAAATACATTTCCAGATATCACGAATTCTTTTTTGGATATCTAGAATAATTATTTCGGATATCTGAAAAACTGAATAAATGTTAATTTCGCTTGCCATAGATTTTTGGCCTGTAAGTAAATTTAATACCGGCAGTTTGCCGCTTTGCGGCATCCTGCCGGTAATAACACGTTGGGGTTACGTTAATCACGAACAGTGCTGCATTAGACTTTTGTTGTCATTATGAACTTCAATCACGAGTGACATACAAACGAACTACGGTACTAGACTATTGCACGCGTACGGACAGTGCTTGGCAAAGTGGAAAACGAAGAAAAATAAAGTCGACGAGACGTTCACAGTAATGTACGCACCACTATGTCGTAAACACTATTAACTACGCCCAGTAAAAGAAGCCTGGTCATAAGCTTGTACGTTGGACAGTAGGCCTAATTGCCTTATGGATCAGTATACACCATCAAGCGATGTCGCCACTGGTCGATCAATCGATTGATAAACACGCAGCTGCAGACCACACTTCACTTCGTAAGTACGACCACACTTCACCACACGCTTTTACCAGCATGTATATACGCACTTGATAGCTGATATGGAACAATTAACCAGAAATGTATCGAGAATTCACCTGCGGTTAACATTGTATTCCTGTCGGCTAACGTTTGGAAAAGCTGTTCTCGACAGTAAACTGTCATGTTAATGTGGACCGCTGTACGCATCACTCTGCATGTGTAGGTAAGCAGAGACATCGGCGCGGAATGCCAATAAAATGTTTTTGTTTTGCTGTATCATGTCTCATTTATTTTTTTGTGTCCTTTATGTTCATATACTGTTTCTACAGTGGCCCTGCAAGAGTTTTTGCTGTAATAGTGATTACAAGACATCGGCTGTATTGCAACAGTGCATCTGCCAAACGAAGATTTGTGACGTCGATGAAATGCGACAGTGTCTGCTAAATGTTCGGCACAACATCGAACGATGCAAAATCGACGCCCCCGGTGACTAGTGGCATGCACGACTCAAAGCATGGATGTATGCCACAGGCGGACATTTAGCACGTGTTGTAAAATAATCTGCGAAGACAACAAGGAACATTCATCGTGGACATTTACTGTAGTTAAACGTTTTTGCAATCACTTTGACAAATTAACTTTGCTGTAAAGCTGTGTATTTGAACTTACTCTTATTACAACTACACTTACTATTCAAGATAGTGCGGCAACAGATTTGAGGAGAGGCGGATAGTTTTAATTCCCGCTTCTTTCGTAGTTCATTTCTGATTTGAACAGTGGAAAAATTATGATAATTGGTTTACATTTGCCGAATTTATCGTAAAAAATAACAATGGTCTACTCTTTTGAGACGCGGTGTATAATCGGAGTTTCGTAATAATAATAATAATTCCAGCGCTTGTTTGTCGCTTCTGTCTAGCAGCGTTCCGAAGTGCTCATTACGTTGCGACAAGACGTTTCCGGGTCTTTCAGTAGTCACAGTCGGTCCGGATCCGATCCACTCTAACACCATCGCGGCCTCAGAGCCCGCAACGAGGTTCTGACTAAGCCTCGTCTCTCTGCAGTTGGACAACCAACCGTATTGCCCGCATTACGCGTAATCGCCGACAGAAGTAGCGAACGTGGAATGGGTGCAGTAGGCGTTCGTTCGTTCGTTCGCCGGGCGTCCACGGGACTGGTACAAAACGCTTTCAGCGGCCGCAATGAGTCGCCACGACGACGGCCGACCGCATTGTTAGCATATAAACTAACCGATCGATACGCGAGATTTGCCTGATCACTCACTCGGCGCCGTTGAAGAGGTAGCAAAGGAAAAGACGTGGAGGTTATTCTCGTTTTTCCTGCATTAAACATAATATGGAAATTAACCTCTGTGATACATCTACATAGCACGGCATGACCATGCTGACTAGAAAAGCACTTTATGAAGCACATGTGTCTTCGACAACAGCTAAACAATTTAAATGAAATGATCCTGGGGCTCCACCCAGTGGCGTTTCTAGCCACAAAAACTGGAGGTGACATGCTCCCAAGCCCTTATGATCCTCTAGCCTACTTATCACACACGAGGTCTCTCGGTCCCCCGCAGACAATCACTGCACCAGCCATAAACATTAGCGCATTAAATAAAGTGAGAAGATTTAACTGCGTGATAACGACAATGAAAATTTATCGCCACAAAAATTCGGTCCAACGCTTCATTGGAGGCGCAAAGCCACCAAAATATGGGATGCCATAGCACCCCCTGCTCCAAAGTAGGACCGCCACTGGCTCCGACCCTCTCTGTGTGGAGTATGGTTCACCAAATAAAATCCATCCGTTCGGCTACTGGGTTATCACGTCAAACGATATCATTATCAATTAAGAAGGAGAAAAATTGGCCCTCGATGACTCCATTTCTGCCTTGTGGAAGGGTCGACCCAGATTAACATTTACATCTTATCCAGTAGGCCTATGGTTAGTTATTGAGCAGAAAATCTAATAATCGTCGCAACAACAAACGATGCAGTTTCGTCGTGTATTTTGATGCGAATGAGAATGTATCAGTTGTACGTTAGCCGATACACTTGTTCGCGCAGTTCCAGACGGTGCGCACAGCGCGTTAGCCGCCTCAGTTAGTTGCCATGGAGACAGGAACGCCATGCACGCAGCTGCTGCAGCAGCCGATGACAAGCGGTCCGCTTCGGCCTCGGCACACGTCGCGCCTTCAGCTGATGAGCTAGTGTCGGGCAATTTTCTTGTCAGAATGAGACGACCCACGGCACAGGACCGGAAACGGAAAGTCCAACGCCGAAATAATAGCCAGGGCGGTTGGTGACAGCATCTCCACTTTTCATCGGAAACCTCGTAGCGTGGAATTGTAAACAGCGACCCGCTTTATTGCAAGTAACGGCATACCAAATTTCAGCCATTTATAAATTTATTGCTAACTCAACAAATCAGCAGTTCTGCGCGCAGAGGTCTGGAAATTTTTGTACTTTATTTGTGTCAAAAGCTGCTTTACTGTTTGCAAACATGACTACGTGATCTAATGGCACTTAAAAACCGCACGCTTCTTTTTCAAGCGTTCAACATGGATCTAAAGCGATGTAACTATATTTTAACATAATACATTATGCAAGGAATCAGCGAAGGTTCTGGGAACTCGTAAAAGTTCTGCGCGATAAAATCGAATATATGTCGCTTTTTATGAAACTGTCGGTACTAATCAATTAGAATATTGGGATAAATCATTCTTGTTTAACTGTTAATGTTCAGATTTGAGCGTGTCACGCGATCAATCATTCCGCCAAGTTTCAATGTTCTACGGCTGCTGGTTGCAAAGGTCCCCATCTGACCACTTTAGCGATAACATTGTCGCTATGCAGCATCACGCACAGACATAGGCCACGTGACTTAGATGGTAAGAATACGCATCTGAGTACCAAATTTCATTAAAATTGGATGATTCGCGGCAGAGCTACGGCGATAAAACTATCTTCCCAATGGCGACCGTCCGCCATTTTGAATTTCGAAACATGTCACTAAGTCACGTGAGCTGTGTCTGTGCGTGATAATATTCTGCTTCCTTGCTCCAGATTTCGCCTTACTCCGACAATTTGGCGCTGAGTCATAAGCAAAAAATGATTTTCAATATGATTGTCCGTCCGCCGTATTCGACTCGTTGAGACGTCACAATATCACATCAGCGGACTGATAGTTACGTTGTTAACATCCTAACACAAATTTTCTCATGGGTTAGTTTCATACCTTTTTATAAAACTTGGTGGTCGCGTAGTCGCGTTTCGGAGTTTTGGCTTGGTTGGTTTGGCCTGACCACGCCCACTTTTGGCTTGAGCATGCGCTGTACGTACCTGCATGTGCGGGGTCAGCAGCAACCACACATTTTGAATCGCCAGCCTTGATTTGCCTACACGAATTTTATGAGGGCGTTTGTAGCCTTTCCGTACAACACGTTATATTCGTTAAACAAGGTTAGCTGCTGCAAATAAATCGCGCGTCAGCATTCGTATCACAGAAATTTTGGACAGGGCGGGGGGTGGTCGACCCTGTAGAAATCTTTCTCTCATCTAGTTTGATCACAATGCTAAATTTGGTTGATGTTTTTCTTACCCTGTGCGCGCATGTAGGAGGTCCCAAAATTGGGGGACAATGCGGACCCGCCCCTTAGGATGGAACCTATATGGAGGCGTAGCTGACCCCTAGGAACACGTCTCTCCCCTATGTGTGTTACCACGTCAAAATTGGTCGCTTTAGGTCAAGCCGTTTGGGCCTAGGTAGATCTAATAATAAAATCACAATGCGCGTCAGCGCTACCACGTGATCCGTAGGCGGTGGGTATAAAATAACCACATGTGGAATCACAGACGCCCAGTTTCCTATGAACTGTGCAACCTTTATCGGGTTACGCTGAGGATTAGGGGTCATTTACTCTCGAGCACTACCACGGTTAAGCGTTTCCAGGCAGGCCGGACAATGCTAATATTTCTAAGTTCATCTGTGTTAGAGGTCTCATTCCTGTTAGAATTTCACAACTGTATAAAGTGTGGGGAAAACTAAGAGTGATGCCCTAGCACGCGGTAGAAAAAAATATGACAATACAGTCGTTTCAACAGAATATCAACACTAGACGGAGAGACAAAATGATAAAATAATATCGCGTCCTGCGTGCTAGCGCATGCTGACGCGCGATAAAAAAATCGTAGATCAGCCTTTTGTCAGCCCGAGATCAGCTAATGATGTCGTAGATCAGCCGGCCGGTCATTTGGATCAGCCGCAATAGATCAACCGCTTAACCTTGGTGGTGCAGATCGGCTCAGCGATCAGCTTAGCTCGGCGGATTCAACCTTGTCGTCGACATAGTAACGTCGTCGCCCACACCAACAGTCGCACTACCACGCGAGTACCTTTCAGCTTACAATTTTATTTCCACTTAGAGACTTCATTATTTAATCGACATGATAATAGGTAAGGTGAAGTTTACCATACTCCACTGAGAGAGCGTAGGTGGGTGCTCATCTCCCTCCATAGGCCTTGAGCCCGTAGGTAGAGAACCACTAATGTCTGTGACGCGTTGCCAGTGCGACGCCAGACCTATACGGTTACCTTCCCAGCCACAAGGCATCACCGCCTATTGGCTGGTACCAAATTATACTGCTTGGTAACACGTGTGTGTTAACAATATTAACGACTTGCCCAGGGTTGCACTCGACAACGGGGAGGCCAGGATTCGAGCCAGCGACCTATGGATCGTAAGTTCAGTGTCCTAACCACTCGGCCACAGAGTCACACAAAGAATGATGATGAAGTATAGAAAATCATCAGATCTTCATCAACAGCGGACGGCGAGCCTGGTTGACGTGAGCAGGAGGCGCGCTAACTGCCGAAAGAGCCTTACGCAGTTGTTACAAAAACTTACAACTACGATTCGACTTCGATTCGACGGCCGTTCAACCAAGGTCATTAAGGTCACAGTAACATAACTCGGTAGCCGCAGTCACGCTGACCTATTTATTTATTTAGGCCGCAGTGCCTACGGTCGCAACGAATGTCGCCGCGGTGGAATTGCTATCGAACGGCAGTCGAACGAGAGTCGAATCACAGTCGAATCACAGTTGTGATTAAGCCTCAGTTGGTAGTCGGTGAAGACCGTGCAGCGACGGCGACACTGGCACCGCCGACGAGTTTTGATTTGTCGACGTCGCGACGGAGCAGCAGGTGCAGTCGGCGGCGTACTTCGACAGCGAGCCGCTCGGTCTTCGGCCGACGGACGTACGGGCCCAGAACGGCTCTCGTGGGACGACAGGAGGGGCGACGAGCGGCGCACAGCCGCCGCCCTTGGACCCGTCTTACAGACACGTCCCGCCGACAAGCAGTTCGCTATTGTGAACCTATCTCTCCCGCGATGGCAGCGAATCTCGCGTCCGTCGCGAGGCACGTGGTCCGATGTAAAGCGAAATTTAATGCTGGAGCAGCAAGACGGACGACTGGCTGTATAGCGTCAATTGGACTGCGGCCGTCTGCTGGTCGTCGTCGGTTTCGTCGCGGCGATGCTAATTCAATTCGCGGTGAAATGTTGCCAGATGGGCGTGGAATGAAGCGGGATGGAGTTTGATACGGTTTTAAAAAGCGTCTACACCGTGTCTCGACAAACTTTTGCCTGCTTGGTCTTCAATAACTTGAAGATACTAAACCGATATTCATGGTTTATGGCACACCATATCCCAATAGTCCTATCTGAAAGCATGCACCAATTTTCACCTCAGCTCATATTTACTTACCGTATACTTTGCAGTTTATTTCGATAGTAGAAGAATGGCGCGCTTTCACGTCACTGCCAAGTTAGTAAATATGCCATTTATAAAGGACCGCATTTTATTTGTATACGCTGAAAGGATACATTGCATAAAAGTTGTCGAAAGAATTTCCATGTAAGCGGCTACTGGGTGAAAATCGACTGCCTCTTCCGCTGAGCTACGGCTGTTCTGTTGCAAATAGTACGCCGTGAACCAAAAAAACTGTGCCACTTCTATTTTTGCGATAATACTGGTTTTTGTTGACGGATTTTAAGTTCCTTTTTTCTCTGTTACAATAAAAACTACCACATTACCTTAACTGCGTTGCTGCATTACCGTGAATAAGATGCGAGCAAGTGCAGTTTTGTGAAAACTCGCATTGCGTGCATGTTGTTCTGGGTGTGACACATGCATTTTCCCTTTAACAACTACAGCGATTCAATGCGCTATGACAACGCCGCGTGGGTGGCCTGGTCACGTGGCTGGCCGGTTTCAGCAGCAGTAACTAACGTGGGTTCGGCGGGGAGACTAGACTGGGGGATGCGACGACGACGACGACGACGACGGAATGAGAGAAGAAATCGCGTCGCCGACGCACGATGTCGGGTCGCCGGGTCAACTATATGAGCGATACTCGACGTATCCGTCCACCCTTCGCCGCCCCCCGCCCCCACCATCCTGCGAATAGCGGCTCGGCATTTCGGGCCGGCGTCGATGATCGTCGGCGATCGGACGCAAGGACGCTTGGCGCCGTGTTACGCGGCCGTAATAATCCCTGATCCGTGCTATTGAGATTTATGCCGGGCGCGTCGGAAGTGGCCGCGGACTCCGGTCGGAGCTGCGTGACAGCAATTTGTGGGAGCGGCGGCATAAAATGGCGACGTCAATACGGAATGAAACTGTCGATCTCGGAGGATGCAGTAGCGACAATCTCTGCTCGACAGCAACCGTCACCAACAATAACGACGGCCGGTACCATAGCCCGTCGGTTTTTCTTCCAGCTCTTGGCTAGGCTAAACGTTCGGAGACATTTCGTTCTTTTTGTCCGCTGTCTGCATGACTATCGCTAACTTTGCTATTGAACCCTACAGTGGCGTATCTATGGGATTTTCGTTCGCTAAGGGCTCGACAACTTCACTCTCGCTCCTCTTCCTCCCATTTCCCTCCCGATTACTCTGTTCCCGTCTCTTGTTAGGGGGATCGAGGTATAACCTCCGGAAAAACTGCATCTTCAAATACCGGAGTGCGCCTTTTCGTGCATTTTGTACTTAACTACGTTTATTTATTTATTATTTTGTTGTCAGGATTTTGGTCCCAACGGCGGGCCATAGTAATTCAGGCGGCTCTGGACCTTAGGCTGTTTCTATCGCCGGCGGTTATTTTTTTTAGGCCGCAATCACTTGTGTGTGCAGGATGATTGACTACTACGTCAATGCACTCGGTTCTGGAGATGATTGACGGCCACTGTTGACATCTCGTCGCCCACGAGGTGTTATGTTCACTGACCTGGAACGTTGTTCGCGGGTCGCAGTGACCGATTTTTCTCCTATATACAGCTTGGAGGCCAGAAGGAGAAAATTATAAGGGAAATTGGAGTTGGATAGAATGGAAACGGAGAAGAGATAGAGGGAAGCTCACTGAGTCTTTTCGACTGCCGGCGTGATTTATTTTGTGACGGACGGTAATTTGTCCGTGTGTTCGGCAGCATTGACGGGTTTAGCGTCTGGAGTGCTGCGTATTTTGGCGGTCTGTGTTTGACTGCCGGTACCGTTATACGGAGTGGTGGCTGTGCTTTGTCACCGGCATCTCTGTGACTCTGTTATTGTTGAGCTGTGAGGTACGTTGATATTTTGATTTTTCGGAGCGTGTATCTTGTGGTCCTACGGAACATATTGCTCGACTCGCCAAGAGTCTGTGGCTTAGATAACGCTCGCTGTGAGCTTGAATGTATCGTGAGCTTAATGCAATTGTGGATCTGTGTAGGTCTATCTTTGCCTGAATATTGGCAGGTTGTGATTTTGCTGATAGGCCCAGTGAACTGTTGCACAGACTATTACTGTGGCCAGGCGGCCGTGTAGCAGTGATTATTAGTAAGGGGTCTGATCCCCGATTTTCTGCTGTAACTTACTGTTCAGTGACACTAGCGGACTGTTGCACGTTACTATTTAAGCACAACTAATTATTCTTCAATATATTTTATTATAAACCATTCAGTCTTATCATTGTAGTCTAGGCATTAGGCCTTAGTTGCGAGTTATTCTGGTGATAGATACTCAAACACTAGACAAGCACCTAGCCATTAAAGCTTAATAAACCCCCATTGAATTGAAGTAAACCTCACATTTGTATATTTATTTTTTTATACACGAAACCAACTCAACTCAATATACAAAGTGAATATAAGAGTAGTACAAGGTATACAGTTGGCTCATCGGCAACTGCAGGGACGAACCACTGACGCAGCGCCGTAAAAGTTACAATAGGGGCAAGGCGAGACGCAGAATAAAAAGCAGACCAAGAAACTAATCATGATCACAGTAAATAGTTAAGTTAACACGAGTAAGTCTGCGCTTAAGTGCGTTAATATTAGTAAAATCGGTATCATCTACCTTTCAAAAAGTCGTTCCAATATAGTTTGGCCACATCAAAATTTTTCACGTAATAATTTCGGGAGGGCGACTATAGCGTCCCCCTAAAATACGCCTCCAGTACTTCCAAGTTCGTACCGCATCAAACTCCACTAATGCGAAATAATGGATCTTAAGAACGCACGTTCTCGACATGGTGAGAAAGAGCTAATCTGTACCAGCACGACAGAGAGAGAGACAGAGAGAGACAGTGAGATGGAATGCGTTCCAACGAACATGATCAGTTGATATACTGCAGCTGCATTAGTTACAGCCTGACGTTCGAGCTCGAGAGAGAGATTAATATAATATAGCGTTTGTGGCCGCGCTCCGCTGCGGGAACCTCTATCCGAGTCGAATGGACGGCATCCCGCCATCCTCGCCTCGCCTTCTGGCGTGTAAGAGGGGGTAGCGCGCTCTGTCCCGTGGCGGTGGGTTACGGTTAGGATTATGAATAATTTTAGGACATTTGACCATCCTTGGGTGACACTGATTCAGAATATCATTGGGTGCGGGGTTTTTGCCTCCCGTTTTGGCGTGATTGAGTAACAGAATGACACGATTATTTTGTACGTATAGACAGCTGTTCTAATGAGATTCACACGTCATTTCGAACGGCATACGTTTGCAATGTTTCATTGGATTTTCCGAAATCAAATGTCGCTTAAATACTTCACCCCATGCTCTGCAGCTTTGGCATGCATTGATGTACCGATGAGCTCGCTCGGTTCATTCACACCCGGTCCCGCTTCTATTACGAAACAAGCTGTGCGCGTGGCGACACAATATGCCCCCGCCCGCTGTACGCCGGACGCTGCGGCCCAGCTGCAGCCCATCCCTTACGCCTGCGGCGCCCAGCGCGCCTGCTTCCAATAGCTGTGGGCGCCATGAATATTAACGAGTTAATGAATATTATTTTGTACATGTTGATCAAATTTGTGCATCTAGCCGTCTCCATTTTCTGAAGATGTTAAAACGCTCATCGCTCACTACGGATGATATGCTGTATTTTTACACTTCTGTAATACGTCCTGTTTTGGAATATGCTTGTAGGGACCTGCGAGTCGGAAATTTCCGTTCGAATCGAATCTCGAACCGAACAAGGGGGTAGTCCTTCACATGTTCAATGCCGATTGTCATGTGGGAGTTGTGTATGTGCTCTAGCTACAGCAGTACAGCTACACGTAAAGTGGAGTTGTAAACATATATCTCAACTACAAACGGCGCAAAGGTTGAT
>Ga0049107_10000754_pt1 | contig 10528 bp, 4 predicted proteins | sample WorMetilPIANOSA1_FD_61187 | JGI IMG/M metagenome (GOLD analysis project Ga0049107, IMG submission 61187) | Marine gutless worms symbiont microbial communities from Max Planck institute for Marine Microbiology, Germany - Olavius ilvae PIANOSA.1 | ecosystem: Host-associated > Annelida > Digestive... | reverse complement strand
TTATGTCGCTGGCCCTCCATTACTGAATGGGAGATGTTCATCACTGCTCAGGGTTGTCGTCTCCGAAATGACCTATACTGTGTCGAGTGGGACGTTAAACTCTAGTATACCATACCATGAACTTCCGACTGTACTTCGCGGCCTGCGAACGTCGACTAGCGCGCCGCCCATGCATCGCGAAATCTTGACTCATCGAGCCAGAACAACAATCGCAGACGTTTGAAATTGGCGGAAACAGCATGCTTCCGGCACGTCTTGCGAATAACGAAGGTTTCTAGGTCAGAAAGTCGACGTCAAAGTCATACGATCGATTATGCGGTGGTTACAACTACGGTTCCAGTTCGATTCGACGGCCATTCGACTGCTTAGGCCAAAGGTCATTAAGGTCACAGTGACTTAACACGGGCCGCTGACCCGCAAGCTGCAGTGACGCTGACCTAATTATCTGTGCCTCACTGAGCTACACCAGTCGACACACAGACAGGCCTACTGTGCGGTCGTGAAGTAGGTCGGCGAGCGGTCGTAGCCGGGTCGAGTTGCAGTCGAGTTGCAGTCGAATCGTAGTTGTAACCACGGCTTCAGCGTACACAATTCCACTTCAAATTGGTCGGTTACGTTGACCGACGTCACGGAATGCGATACAAAACGTTCACGAACCTTTATTTGTCAGAATGACAGCAACGGACAGATATAATGAAATATTTTTAAAATGGAATTTCGAAGTCCAGCGCAAAGATTAAGTAGTCGGATAGATTTCAGCAATATGCGCGGTACTGATAAGTAGGTTCTCAGATGCTCCGACTTGACGCCAGTATATAGCTACGCAGCATAATGTTTACGACATCGAATCATGTGTTTAGAAGATTTCGTTGTTGGCCCCATCTCATCATTAGATGCAATATTTTCTTATTACAAAATAAAGGGCTAATGCAAACAAAGAAACGAATCTTGAAGCGCCCCCTCCCCGGTACAAATTTAATGATGTTTAGTCTACGCGTCATTCTGCGTGATAAAGTTATTGTGTTCGCAGGATGCCAGTGACTGAAGCAAGTAATTAAACGACGCAGCTGCTAGTCAGTATGTTTTCGACTGCTCTGTCACATTTTGCCACTCAACGATCTTCCTTTGACGTTCTAGTTGCGTGCATGACAGTTACATAATTGCATCTGTCCCACCCACAGCCGAGGATTATAAATACAAGTTGCGTGGGCATATGAAAAGTGGCAGAACCACTTGTCAAATAAAAAAAATCGCTGAATTTATATCCTACATGTATTCTTCTCCTGCTCCTGCTCCTGTTCCTCCTCTTTGCTCTTTTACTTCCACTGTCTGGTGAATCGGTTCGGTTAGTAAGAATGCTCAGCTTAACATTGTTTTTTTCCTGTTTAATCGAACACCAATGTGTTCAGTTTAACGATAAGCACCGCTAGGTAGACTTTCGATGCCGATTTTCACTAGATTCTCATGATAAGCACTGTAATTATCGTTAACAGAAACGAAAACGAAAATATCTGTTGTCGGAAAATAATCAATCGGTTAACGGAAAAAGAATCGAAAAGGTAAAAAAAAATCAGAAAATGAAAACGATACGAAAACGTAAAAATATTACGCAAAACGTCCGGAATGTGAAGATTTGAAAACGGAATGAAGTTGTTTTAAGACTTCGATTGGGGCAAAAAGAGTAATCCAGTTTTGAGACAGAACTGGGTCTGTAGGTAAAGGACCATCTCCACCTGATTAAATTTTGGCCGTCCCGCGCCCCCGGGAAAGGGGTCTGCGGCGGGGCGAAAATTCTCTGGCTTCGCCTTACTACAGCCAGCGCGCAGTGTTTGCGTCTCCTCCGAGCGATTTTTCATTTTGTAATATTTTGCAGGAGTGTTGAACGTTTATACTAACATACAAACCAGCCGGAGCGGCAGATTCAACAAGATATTCAAAACTTATATTTCGATATGGCAAATAAAGAGAAAGCTACTGTAAATGCAGTTACCCGAAGATTTTTGAGCATTTATATATCATATATCATGTTTATTAAGAAAAAGGGTCTAACGACTACTCACGTTGCATAACATACAGCATAAAAACATCATCAACCACAGGATTACAAAAAAATACAAATCTAAAATCAATTAAAATATACCTTTAGAAATTGTTGCAGAATGTTTGTGTTAAGAGAACGTTTGAAACCTGCAAGCGAACTAAAATCAGTGTCATGTTGCAATACATTCCAGATACGCAGTACTCTGTATGCGAAGAAATTAAAACGGGTAGATGAGTGGCATGTGGGCATTTAATTTTGGCTTAACTAATTCTCATTTATTTCAGCAAAAATTAATGCCAGCTTTACATGACAATGACATCACTGTAACGAAATTTAATGGTATTATTGTCAAACGGTAGTTGAAGGTGTTTATTACTGCTGCCAGTCGGAGCGGCAGATTCAACAAGATGCATGGGGCTCTGTGCGCATACAACATGTCTCTGAACAATGCCTCAACGAGAACTGTCTACAAAATGATTGAAAAGGAACAACGGACATCTAATAACTCTCCCGTTTTGAATGCAATGTTGATATCATGTCTGGCGAGCGACGTATACAGCTGTTTTGAAACCTTCATCCAAAGCCCAAAACAGTTTCTGAATGAAAAAAGGGCCCAGAGGCGACGCAGACACTGCGCGCCGGCTGTAGCAATTAAGGCGGAGCCAAAAATGTTCGCCCGCCGCCTTACTACAGCCAGCGCGCAGTGTTTGCGTCACCTCAGCGTTTTTTCATTGTAACTTGTTACTGCAACTGTCAACTATAGCTTGTTAATTTGTGATTACCTCTTGTACCGTTGTTCGCTGTACAAAGTTGGAGTTTAGGCATTTGATACACCTGTTCATTTAATACTGCTGGAAAACAATAATCAGTAACCAGTAAAACTACATTGGTTGTTTGGTATAAGATGGTATTTTTGTCAAGATGCAGCTTTGCAGCATATTCAGCTAATAAATGCATCAAAATGACGAGAGAAAAAAATCCAAACAAATTCTAGGGAGGGCACTGCCCCGTGCCCCATTCCATCGTGGCCTTCGGCTACACGATATCGGTCCCCCACCGGATTTACCGACATTTACCGTGAGATTTTACAACGAAACTTAATCGGCCCCGTTATTTATCATACCATTTTCTCATTTTACTAAAAACTAAAATAATATTTGAACATTTGCTTCACATTAATCGTCATGTTAATATTGAAAATCATTAACCCACTGCATATTAAGAAGCTGTGACATTTTTTTCTCAATTTTTAACCATCATGTTATTCTAATGATGATGATGATGATACTAAAATGGCTGATGGTGGTCGTCGTATCTCACCGACTGTTGACTGATGTCAGTAAAGACGTCATCACGCTGGCGTAGTTGATTGACGTCGAGGCGTCCGTCGAGCGGCAGCGTCGACGCCGTCTTTCCGCTCCAGTTGTTCTCCAGGTATCGACACACGCTGTCCAGCAACGCGGACAGCTGCAGACGTTCCACGCTCCACGCCGCTGCCGAACCGCCAGACTCGCGCGCCATAGCTCTCCGGCCGCCGCAGATGACCGCCGCGCCGCTGGAAGTCGTCCAGACGCGCTCCCCGACCCTCTCCAGACTGGCGACGGCCCCCCGACGTGACCTGCCTTCTTCCGTCGCGGCAGCAGCAGCGGCGGCAGCGGCGACGGCGGTCAACAGAGACACGATTAACTTCATAATGTCGTCGCGGCGACGGCAAACGAGTGCTGCAACTGCTCAACTTAACGAAATACTTTCAGCTCCGTCCCGTTCGTCTGCCCTGTCGCGCCGCTGTCTGTCCACGTCGTGGCGCGGACGTGAGCTATTTATAACTCGTCGGAGCTAATGGGTGCGTTCCTAAAATATTCATCCAAGCACTCGGACGAGATTGCCGAGATCACTCAGATTAGTTCGACTGCGTCGGTATTTAGGAACGACCAATAGTGCTCTGGTTTGTTTACCTCTAGCACATAAGCTTCCATTAAGGTCCAAGTAGTGAACAATTATTTTGCAAAATCATAAAAAAAAATCTGCATCATGATACACAAGACCAGTGCGGGAAACTATTTTTAAAATTTTATGTGCCATATTCTTTACCCACACAACTTTGCATGAATGTTGCAACTGGTAAGAAACAGATAGTCACAGCAAAATATACATCTGTATACCGTATGCAATGCTACTATTGAAAATGCTTTTCTTCTGAATTTTCCATTTCAACAAATACCGCGCAAAAAGTAAACATATGGGCGTGGCACTTTCATCGCAGTATTTGCTCGGATGAAAATCTGATGAAAATCTGTTCGCTCGGATGTCATTTAGGAACGCACCCATTGCTGGCTGCTCGTAGCATGTGCGCGGCGACAATGCCCTATCTGCCAACGCATCGACGCGCAAAAAGCCACGCGGTCCTATGACTCTGTCGTCTGCCTTATAAGGTATAGTTGGTGAAAGACAATCTAGGATTTTTAAGAATGAAAACGCCAGTAAATAAGTAAGTAAGTAAGTAATCTTTATTAGGCTGCGACAAACGCACATCATAACATAGAGGTATTGCACAAAATAACACAAAAAATTAGTAGTTAGTTGTTTGTTGCAGAAAATGCAGAAAACAACGATCGACTAAAACTGCACGTTGTTGCAGTAAAATGAAATACAACTTATACATACATACATCTTTATTCGCAGCAAAAGCCGCAGCATGATACAAAAACTAAACAACAAAAAAGAACAAAATAAGCAACAGATATAAATGCTATAAATCTTAAAAACTAATCAGTTTAAAACTCACTGTAAGGGCGACATTCATAGCTCTAAAACTGCAAATATCATTTTGCCAAGACTCATGACAGAATATAGGTGAACGCCCTTACGTGTACAAAATCGTATTCGAATACAAATGCGTCCATGGATGCTGGTTGAAACAACTCGTGTCACCGAGTTTGAATACTACTTCGCTTGTACACTTCAACCTGCTCAACGTGTTTTTTGCTAATCGATGTAGTATCAATTTTTTTTGCAGTGTTGCGCAGGTTGATGCAGTGCAAAGCGAAGCTTTTCTCGGAGGCTCGTTTTGTCTAGTTCAGCTTCTCTGTCCATTATTTTCATGATTTTCAGCGATGTTTTTATAGTGTTTAGAGTTACAGCACAAAAACTACATTGCATATTTTTTTCTTAGTATTTGTTTTTGTTCTTTGTTTTTGCAAGCGTTAAAGTTGCCGACGTTTCGTGGACTGCATGTCGTTGACTTGATAACTCATTTCCGGTCACAAATAGCTTTGTTTTCGCTAAACGTTTGCGTTGGTTTTGCTATGACTAAACGAAACAAGGTTAGCTGTCGCAAACAGATCGCGCGTCAGCATTCGTGATCGAACCTGCAGTAAAAATTCTCCTCGCACCCAGTTTGATCACCGTGCAAAATTTGGTTGTTGTTTCTCGTACCGTGCGCGGGGTGTAGGATGTCCCACAAATGTTTGGGAGGCTGGGGCGCGCCCGCTTTTGACGCAGAGTGATTGATCCCCAGCAAAACACGCTACTTCCCACATGTGTTATCATCGCCCTATGTCAAACCGTTTGTTCGTACGTATGGGATCCCAACAATTTTGGGGACGCTGGAGCCCGCCTCTAAGGGGGGGGGGGAGGGCGTGGTTGGCCCATACACATGATTCTCCCCACCTGTGTTACAATGCCAAAAATGGTCATTCTATAGGTCAAACTGTACGAGCGTAATTATGGAGATCCGCCAGAAAAATTTGACCCCGTCGCGGTCGCGTCCCATTTTCAAGGTCACTCACGATCATCGGAACCGACACAGATGGTCGGTTACCTAAGGCTTCCTGTTAGTGATCCATACTAACCATGGGCCTATCTCGTACCGTTTTCGAGGATAAACAATGATTTCAGTGAAAAAGCGCAAACTTTTCAAATACCGTACATTCAACGCCCTCCCCGAGGGAGCAACCGTTGGCATTTTGTAACGACAGTAGCGCTCAACACAAATTAGGGTCACGCCACCATCATACGATAAAAAGAGTTCGACGACATGTGCTTATCTTGTGATAAGTATATCTCAGGTCCCATCACACCTTAAAGGCGTCGATACACTACCTTGTGAAATGTAAATTTCATGGAACTACCGACAGTCTGAAACAAAAGTCTCGTTTAACAATAAATTCTAACTTAATTTATTACAGTTAATAATGTTTTGCTAATTTATGTCACGGTGAATATTAAAACTGTCATTCTGTAGCTCGAATGCTGGCATGGAGACGTCTGCGTTACTGATCAATGTCATCGTCAATAACGCTCTGTTACACTCCAACTCACGCATCAAACAGATGCCGCCTCAAATCATTCACATCCTGCGCTTTTTGTGGTAGACTCTGACTCGCTGCGTAAGATTTTGTACTGAAGTGTACTGAGGCCAGGGCTGTTCGGTGGCCAGAAGTCTGGAAGTTCTACTGGTCTCTTACATTATTGCACTTTCCGACTGGAGGAGCAAATGACGCACAGAATATCAGCGTAGACACAGCTCGCAGAAAAGATAACGACCAGCAGAATTTATAAAAATGATAACGTGATATTGCAGGGTATATAACCATATCGCTTCAAATGTCTGAAGATACAATAATTGTATTTATAAGCTCATGACGAACTACGAACAAAATTGCAACTGGTGTTAATTAACTTGCTAATTAGATCAATGTTTGAACACTAGAGTTTTACAAGGTAGTGTATCGACGCGTTTAAGGTGTGATGTGATCTTTATTGACCAATTCATTACACATCACTGCTGAGTCCGAGGGTGAACAAATTTTGAAAATCGGTCAACATTTGCCGAAGTTATGGGCAATTAAGTAGGGGGTCGTTTTGTATGAAACACGGTGTATATAGGCGGAGACAATCGAGGTCTGTGTCCGGCGAATGAACTGCTGCGACGTCGCAGCATCTGCAGATGCTGCTGCTTCTCCCGCAGCTGCTGCTGCCGCTGCTGCTGCCCCAACATCATCGGGGACTTGATCTGCTCGGCAGTGGCGACGAGATCATCGTCTGCTCCGACGTCGAAGTCGAATGCCGGAGGTCCGCCGACGTCGCGCTGATCGGTCGAGGGTAGACGCTGGCTTCGCCGCAGCGAGTTCCGACGGCCGGCGGACGTTGCGCCTTCCAGGATGGACCGCGGCAGCGGCGCGTCAGCTTCCTCGTCATTCTGGCGCTGGTTGCGGTTCAGCAGGGACGTGTCGAGCAGCGGAGTCGCGTCGGTCGAGTGCGTCGTCAGCGACTTGGCGAACAGAGACGCGACCACGGCGCACAGTCGCGTCGTGGCGCTGATCGGAAACAGACAGACCTCGTTGTCGCTGGTCCCGATCGGGCGGAACTTCGGCGTGAGCGCGGCAATGTGACCGCTGTGTGTCTGCCGGCCCAACAGGTACTGGTCCAGCGTACCTTCGCCCATGCCGACGTCCACGAACTTGATCCACTTCGTCAGCGAAGCGTCTTGCGAGCCGGGGTCGAATTGTTTCGTGATCGACGTGCCCTTTGCACAGAACGTGCACATAGACGATCCCGACAATGGAGCGGATTATTTTATTTATTTATTTATTTATTTATTTATTTATTTATTTGTTACGCTATTTGGCAGCAAACGCAAACTATATGTAAAATACACAATGTTAAAAAGGTTAAAACTTTAATAGGAAAAATACAAAATGCTACACAAATACAATTCAACATGCGCAGCCAGTGACTGCTAAATCAGTTCTTTAATGGAGCTATGCGATCGTTCGCCCTCTGTCTCCAAGTTACGCACGGATTCGGATTAAATTGTCAGCGTCGAACACACTATGTACAGCAACGACAAGAACGAAGCGATTACATTTCGAGCATGGCATTCCGCTCTTGAAAACCGTCCCCAGTAGACTCTGCAGTAAATTTCGGGACTCCCCATGCATGTACCGCTTATACCGCCTGACGTACAGCGACCCAAATTCGGCACCATTTGTTCCACCACGGAGATTGGAATTTTTAGGGGGGGGAGCTTGATCGCCCGCCCCATGCACTTTAAATCACGGTGTTGTGAGACGTGCGCTCTAATGCAGCGTTTGCGACTGCGACGCGACAGCGATTCGACCGTCGGGCGACTTCGTGCGTTGTATTGGACCAGTGGCCTAACCGGGGTTCGGGGGTGGGGGGGGGTCAGAGGGGGCAGTTTCCCCCGGGCGCAGCAGACGAGAGGCGCAAAACAGCCTAACCAAATTTACCGACCATAAAAGTGAGTTTGATGAAGTTTGTTGAATAAGCCAACAGTAGCCTATCGCAACAAACTATTACCGCTCAAACCTGGTTTACTTGGCCTTAATGCTTTGTTTGTTTTTCCACGTTTATGCATTGGCGTGGTGCAGTTTTGCAGTAAATCTGCTAGTTGTCACTTTACAGAAAAAGCTAAGCTCAGGCAGCCATAAAGTAGCTTGGACAGAAAATCCGACTGTTGGTGTAATATCCACGTCACGACTTTGGGGGAGGGGGGCGCACTTCATTGCGTTTGCCCCGGGCGCCGAAAACCCTAATTACGCCACGGTATGGGAGTTGCAGTTGTGTCGCAAGGTTGCGGGTCACTTGTCCGAAGGATCATTTGTCCAAAATGTAGTTGTGCAGATTCTTAAATTTGACGCTAAACCTAACCCTAAACCTAACCCTAACCCTGACCATAGCCCTAACCCTAGCCCTAACTAACTCTAACCTTAACCCTAACCCTAGCCCTAGCCATAACTCTAACCCTATGCCCATACTTTTCGGACAAATGACCCTTCGGACAAGTGAACTGTTACCGTGTCGTGTCGCAACTGTGTCGCAGTTGTAGTCGCTGCTTAACGAGTCTGTGTCGCAGTTGTAGCCGCTACTTAACGAGTGCTGTTCAAGTTATTGTCGTTTATCACTACGCGTAGCTTATGACAGGCATTCAAGTGATGACGTACGGAAAACTGATAATTTAACAAAATAACAGCACCGCTGTTTCCCCGGAGAAACATCGATAGTCGATACCAGTGCCCCTTCCACTTCATATTTCGGGAACCTGTCCCCCCAGTTCCCATCGTGGATTTAGCCCCTGCTGTTAAAGAGAATTAAAGATTTCTAGTAGTCTCTGTAGACGAGATATAAGCTGACCCTGGCCGCCGACCTGCAAGCGTACGACGATGGCGGATGTCGACAGTTCGCGCTGCGTGATGTGGTTTCTCAGAGCACCGAACAGCCGCTGCGGGTGGTCTGACGGATTTGTCACGATGTCGCTCAGCTCGATGACCTTCAAATGCTGCAGTAAGTAACGCGCATTATACCATACGTTCTTACTTCGACGACCACGTCGTCGCCTCATACCGCAGAGCGATAATTCGTCACTTGGCATTTTTTGACGTTTGAAGTGCGCCCCTCCCTCCCCAAAGTCATGTTTTTACTCAAAAACAGGTTTTTGGCCCTCGTACTGCCAACTCTCAACCGATCTGGACAAAATTTTGCACACACCCATTGTTGTACGGAATACAATTATGGGCCGACTTATACTGCGATCGGCGAGTGGGCAGCTCCAGGCCAAACCAAAAACGACTGTTTTTGTAATACATGTAACGCATCCTAAGTCCTATATAGAGACGACGGATCGCCGCGATTTCGGCGGCAAACCGTTCGGGTTGAGGTGAGGACGGGTGCTATCGTGAAAAATTCCGGAATTTTGTAGCGTGGGCGGAGCTAGATCCAAAAACAGCTTTTTCGCTTTTTATGGTACTATTCGACTATCCTGCGAACAGCCAACAGGAAAGTTTTACCCAAACCAATGGTACCGATGGAAAGCCGAGACTCTGAAGGTGTGCCTTTTGCGGAAAAACCGTCTCTGAACAGTGGGGTCACCAGGCGCTTGTGGACGCTTGGCCGTCTTGAATTGACGTTCGTCGTCAATACTTGCTTCTAGTTGTAAATAGTAAAAATTCGTGAGTTTACAGGATTTAAAAAAAACTATCAAAATTCGATATCGATTGAGGCTGTGGCGCCTAGTGACTTTTGCTTTTAGGCGCCGGTTGCAAACAGTATAACTTACTTACTTTATTTCTTACACTAACTATCAACGTGAACATATTCCTGGACATCGTTATCGATTCTGTTTTTAGCGCGCGACGCTATGCGTAAGCGCGGTCTTTGCTGTCTCCCGTGTCTGTCTGTCTGTCACGTTCGTGTATTGTGCACTTTTCATATTCATTCATATATTTTGCAAGCACATGGGCAAAACATTAAAATAAGCATAAAACAAACACAAACACAGTCACAGTACTCAATGCCGCACGGTCGACGAAGGGTGGTGACACCACTTACACGTGACCAAAAATAAAAATACAAATACACATATGCACAATAACACTAGAATCACTGAGGACTAGGAGAAAGGCAGTACAACTAATCAAGCCTTTCCAATAAGAAAATTATTTAAATTTATTTGTTTTATATGAGTTT
>Ga0049107_10000753_pt1 | contig 10529 bp, 6 predicted proteins | sample WorMetilPIANOSA1_FD_61187 | JGI IMG/M metagenome (GOLD analysis project Ga0049107, IMG submission 61187) | Marine gutless worms symbiont microbial communities from Max Planck institute for Marine Microbiology, Germany - Olavius ilvae PIANOSA.1 | ecosystem: Host-associated > Annelida > Digestive... | reverse complement strand
CTCGAATAAACACGCACGTTAAGATAAATACATCGATAGCTGGTAATGTTACAAAATATATTAACTTACATACGCAAGAGTCTCTTGACAAGAAGATTCTCACACTGCCCAATTTTGCTTTAAAAAAATTTCGGTGCGGCGAGCCAAAGTGACACGATTGTTCCGAAATTTGTTGCAACGTACTCGCACCAAATTTGGCAAAAATTCGTTCACAGGGACCTTATGGACAAAGGGGCGAAATATACCTTCTTACATGTATGATCCATTCGAAGATTTTCAGACCCTTCCTATATAATTTGTCACGGGTAAAGCTATTTTATATAGTATCCACTTCTTAAACGTTCTCAATCACAGTGAACTCACAACAAACCAAAATGGCGTGTGTCAGTATAGGGCGGCCAGCATTTGATGGGCTTTCGCCTCTCTTGTAGCCCGCCGGGTGTTTCAATACCTGTACTTCACTGTTATGCTATGTTGATTATGGCAAATAAATTTCTTCTGCTTCTTCTTCTGGTAACAAAACAGTAGGCCTAAGTGCGATTACCAAAATAGCGTACGACAGCAATCGCCCACAGTGACACGACAGCCGCATGACGACTATATGCGACTGTTGTATGCGCTTTCCACACGACCGACATGTAGGCTAGCAGATAGCACTGGCCTTTTCAATAACTACAACTAGACGTTACGTGTAATATATACTTTGTGCAGTTTGTAGTAGAGTCCGCAGGCGTTGCAGATGGCGTCTCCGTTCTTGTTACGTCGCCACAACGTCGTCGTCGTCGTCGCGCAGTTGACACAACTCACGCCGCTAGTTCGCGTCACCGACTACAATCGTCAACCAAACTCCGTAAACAAGCAACTCCACGGCTAACGAGCGCATAACTACAGGCAGAACGAAGTGCACTCTGTGGAGATGCAGATTCGCGCCGTCGAATACCATTTCATGTTTTCATTTGATAGCGTATTATGCAAGTGGGGGGGGAGGGGTGAATTTCACAGGGAATTATATTCTGTACCACCCGCCGCATTCCTGCATAATTTTTGATCCGCAGACAACAACAACCCTAACCCTGACCCTTGATCTTTTGAACCCAAAATCAACAGGCTTCGACAGTGTCGACGACTACTATTGTGCCAAGTTCCAAGTCATTCCGGTTAAGAGTTTTCCACACACATACATATTCACATACACACACACACACATCGTGACGAAGTGATCGCAACATCCGCGCCGCCGTACTGCACTGCAGCGTCAGCGCGGATAATAATCAACGATCAAGTTAATCTTTACTGACCATGTTCAATGTTCGCACGTTTGAGTGTCGTATACGCCTGCTGATCAGCGACTGTGCTTAATAAATCTCAAACCCAACACTACAGCGTTCTGACGTAATTGTACAGAGAATCAAAACGAATTTTTTTCCAGTTCTGTATTACAGTTTACTGGCCTACTCCATACGCAAGACGCAATCGAGTTACTTAAATTTCTTAATAAATAGCACTTTTAAGAACGTTTTGATACTAGATCTACTGTGTATCGGCGAAGAGAATCATCAACGCGATGAGTAGTGCATGTTGAAGCACAGTTACATGCCATAGAGGATGGGATGGAAAATGGAGGACCGAAAACTGACGGACTAATTAGCAGGGCTGGACAAACGAGAGGATCCGACGACGAAAGCCGTCATAGGACAAGGGCTTTCGCCTGGTCCTGACAAGCTCCCGCGAGAGAAGTGCCCTTGTTCAGTGATTAGCGTATGTAACTTATACCGAGCAGTTCTGTGTGTTCATCATGTGCTTCAAAAAGTGCTTGTGAGCGAGTAATTCTCCCACGTAGAGGCAAGATGAGAACGTTGGACGTCGACGAAGACGTAAAAAGTCACATTGACTGAGACCGACACGTCGTGACGGCGGCGGCGCGTCGCCGCCGCGTCGCGTCGACAGAGCATTGAGCGGCGCGCCATCTTGTCGCCGACACACGACCGCCGGGCCGCCAGCTCAGATATACCACGATATACCACGTGCGACGGTATGGTAACCGCAACTGAAAGACGTTTCGGCACCTAGCGACGCCAGGAGTGGGACGAAGTTACGCGCTTGTCGGCTGAGCGATGTGTCTCATCGAAACTCAGATCTGCTGCCGCCAACGCTGCTGCTGCTGTGAAATTTTTTATTAAGTTAGGCTGCAAGTTGGCATTACAGATAGAACATGCAGGATTATGTTATAACGTTATTAATCGGTGCATCTGGAAATGTTTCGTTTAATTATCGCTGTCTGATTCACATGCACATGCCTGTCGCTTTTAGCATACATTGCCTCTCTATCAACTTGCAAGTAACGTTTCATCACTGCGTTCTTTGCCTATTGTGTTACTTCGGAAAATAAGGGAGAAAATCTTACGCATTTTTTTCTGTTACACGTTACATGGACAATCTAGTGTTGTTTCACGCATTAAGCGTATCGTCATTTATAGACTCATAGTTCGGCTAGCCAGGCTTGTTCATTGCTCTGTTCGTCTCCCTGTCTCATCTCTATCTACGGCTCACAGCAAAGTACCAATACGTGCCGAACATTACGTACTGCTCGTAGGTTGGAGACGTCACCGAGGCGCCGTCGTCGCCGCTGCGGCTGGTGCCTCGGGTCTAAGCGGCGCCACAGCGCCGTACGCCGTTTGTTGCCGTCATTTCGCCTGTATACCTCACTAATCGTCACACTTCACCGCTGTCTCCGCTACTTCGCGCTAGTACATCAATTTCTTCCGGTAGCGCGCTCACTTCATCTTGCACTTAATGTACCTCGTTGATAAACGACTTCGGATGATTTTCACTCTTTTCGTTCAATTTCCACTCAGTCGCAATGCAATTGAAGTGTTTTATATGACCGCTGCTTCTTTGTGCTATTACTTATGCCTGTAACTTTCTACGTTCTCGTTTTCAGATACAAATTGTACTTGTTGGGCGCAGTTCAGTTCAGTTCGTCAAGATTAACGTGGTGCTGAGTACTAAGCACTTCAGGACCACGACACAGTAATTAGTGTTATTGACGCCGTTGTCGCTGGAAAATAAATGTCTTCAGGAGTCGCCGGAATGAGGACAGAGATGGTGCGGAGGTGACACTGGGCGGTAGCGCGTTCCACACTCGAGCTCCTGCGACTGAGAAAGCTTGGTCGCCAAGTGAAGACCGGCGTGTGGCAGGAACCACAACGTCGGTACTGGAGGACGAACGCAGTCGCTGGCGAGAATAAATCTAGGACACGAGCCTGAAGTCCTCCGAGAAGTATTCAGGGCCGATACCATGCAGACAGCGATATACAATGACGCAAAGTTTGAAAGTCATTCGTTCTCGCACTGATAGCCAGTGAAGCTGCTACAGCAGTGGTGTAACGTGGTCGTATCGACGGACGCCGTAGATCAGTCGCGCTGCCGCGTGGAGAAAGGACTGCAGTCGGCTGAGTTGACTGGTTATAGCTTTATAATTTAGCGTTTCAATTTTCGATGTAGCCTAAAGTAATTGTTGCCAACGACGAAATTTCGCGACAAATTTATTTTTGACTGGTTTGCAGTCATTTGTAAAATAAATACTGTCCCGATTTTTTCGAGGTTTGTTGTAACAGCCGGAATGTGTGGGAGAGGGGGTACTGAGAAATGTGAGACTGTACGCCTTCTATGCCGTTCGTTCAGTAGGCGTGAGCTTCTACCGTTCAACTGCTGCAACAGGGCAGCAACGGATATACGGAGGTCCCAGGCTACAGCTACAGTGCACTACTCCATTCAGCGCCGATCTGCATCCACGGCCGCGGACCATAATTAACTGTCTTTTTATCAACTGTGGCCACCATCAGTCACAGAGGACACTGGCAGACCTTCTGTGTCGGTCAAGGAAATTAATCCCACAGCATTTGCTAAATTCAGGTAAATCGCGCAACGAGCCCGCCCGGTCTGGGAATTTATCTCTGGCAGTCCTGTGTAGGGTTTTTGCCCAGGCTGGGGCTATTAGTTACAGTAGTTTGTTAGGTAATAATAATTTCTGACAATCAGTAACAATCGCAGCATAAAGCAACGAAACATGTCGACTCGATGGGGGTTATATCCGGGGTATGCACATCAACTGGGGGTTCCTCTCCGGGGGGTTACAGTTTGGGGGTGTAATCTCCGGGGGTTATTCTCCGCGCACCCCACGGGCAGATGTGTTGTGGCCGGATTTACGGTTGTCTGTGATTAGCTGAAACGGCCTGAAACTGTTTTAGCATTTGCGTATTTTTCGACATGCGACTAAATATGCTAATGAGCCTGAAACAATCCTACAACAAAATCCAGCGTTCTTTCAGTATTTCATTTCAGTTTTATTTCATATAAGAGCCTCTCTGAACTAAAACTAAAACAAAGTTTTATTTCACTTTTAATTTAGATGTAAGAGCCGCATAACTGTCACTTATTTTAACGGTACTGTACAACGTACTGATTTGTTCGTTAATGTACTCTGCACGTATCTCATTCTAACAACCCGATGACCGTATGATTATTATTTCACTGAAGAAGGTAATACAGAACAGGCGCCCTTGCGTGTCCAACCGATGTCTGTAATGCAGCATTTAGCATGAAGCATTTGGCTTGTATTGCGGCGTTGTGCGATCCACGGCGTCGCAACACGAGGCAAATGCTTCACTTTCATCGCAGTCAAGTCTCCGTGCTTTACTTCAATACTCTTCATAGCCTACATCGCTATTGAAGATCACCTCTTCCACGAATCCTTCCCGCCACAGCCTCCGTGGACTTTCAAACTTTTTCGGCTTTCATGCCCTTATCAATTTTTAATATTCATTTTCCCATTAATTTTCAGTCTGGTTTTATGCATCAGACACACGTCGGCTTTGATGTCGACATTCCGTATATTATAGCGTTAACGTACTGTTGCATTAGTGTTGACGACGTGGTCTGGCTGTAACTCAACGTTATGCGCTGCCTAGAGCACCGAGTCGGTCAATCTATGGAGTGTGTCTGAGCAGGTGTCTGGTTGTTACAACGTTGCTGACCCATATTACGTCAACAGGTGTGACTTGATGCATTAGCGCCTCAGTCTCCGTTCCAATACAGGTAGGTTCAGCGGCGTCGCCTCCAGCTAACACACGTCATCGCTAATTATAGACGCTGCCGTGACGCTACATCAGATACCAGGACCATCCGCAGCAGTGTTACCGTGGCATCCAGCTATACGCTTTCACCTGCCCAGGTGTGTTATCACCTGATAACGTTATCACGACAACATCAAACATGTCGCCCACTCGCACGCACGCACGCTGCTGGCAAATGCGTCAATGCAGACATAACTAACTGCTCACTGAAGTACAGTTATGAAATCGTTTCAAGCTTATGAAATATTACACATTGCGAGTTAAAATTAATAGATAACGCATGCTACGTATGTATAAGCTGAATATGTGAATATGTTTGTTACCGGTAAACTAGGTTCCATTACGCTCCCAACATGTAATACATATTCTCAATCGGCATTTATCCCGGGAGTGCATAGGCACCTTCTTCATTCGCATGCATTAACTACGTTAAGAAGTCGTTAGTCGATACTCGGAAGTAGGCCCTACTTTACTTCAACCACGGTATATCCAGGCAAATCTGGAACAGAAAATAAGTAACGCTGTCTGTTACAACTATTACGGTCGTAGGTATCGGTACTAATAAACGCGACTGTTTGTATGTCTGTTGCCTGTAAAGTCGGCACCATTACGTGCTAAAAAATAAACATAAATATAGAATATCTATAATAGTCGTTGATAATAAGGCGCGTTATTAAAGCCGGACATTCACCGTCAGCGAGATGAAATCACGAGAGCGTAGAAAGTCACTTTGGAAAGTTAACTATTAATTCAACTACTAGAAATTATCAAAAATCGCGCGCAATTAGGCCCAACCATCCCAACATCTTCAGATAACGTTATCCGCTGTTAATCAATGCCATCATGTCGGACATTTTGGCATTTTACTAGCTTGTTTAGGATAGAATAACATTATGCACACATTTATTGCAGCAAAAGCCACGGCAACCACAACTATAAAAAGAAACGACACACATGACTATCAGCGCTATGAACATGTCGGTTGGGTGTCGTTTCCGCGCGACGCGTTTTCCGCGCATCTCGTTTCCGCGCAAATTCCGGGCCGACTGCGGCGTGACGCGGCGGTCGAGCGCGCCTGCTCGACCGTGACGCCGCGGCCGGCCGGCGAGGAGTCGAGTTCTCAGCTCCCGTCGTTCAAACAACAAGGATCAGTCCGTTCAGCGACTCATCATTGTGACATCAGTCACCCGCGCAGCCGCTACGACTGTGGATCCATCACAGCCAGAGACTTTTTCACCGCAGTGAGCCACTGTCTCACCGAGCGCCATTGACTTCAACCGTGTCTGTGCTACTGTTATTATAGCAAACAAACTACGACTATTTGCTATATATACACTAGTTTGACATAAGTCCGAATTAATATAGTATGTTGGTATGGTAGTCATTACTCTAATTATTGTTTAATTTAATTTGATTTGTATTATGTTCTATCGTCTGCTTACGATGAATAAAGTTATCTATTTCGGATTCAAGTTCATTATTCGCTCAAAGGCGTATTTGTGACTGATAAGTCTTCCTTCTTTGGGCGCGCTGCGTCATTAAACAAGTTTGTTTCAATCAGAATCATGACTATAACTTAACAAAGTATAAACAACACAAGATACATTTATCTTTGATCTCAACTCCTCGCCGACTGTGGCGTCACAGTCGAGCGGGCCTGCGTCACGCCGCAGCCGGCCGGCAATTTGCGCGGGAACGAGATGCGCCGTATCAGGGTGCTCGGAAACGCGACGAGACCGGCCGAAAATGTCGCGGTTAACTGACCGGTTTTCTCTTGGGTTTGACGAGTGGTCGACTGTGTCCGTTCATTTTGAAGTAAAGACCGCACGCGTTACACAGGTAGTGTCCGGCGCCATCTCGTCGCCATAGCGGCGTCGACGTCACTCCACAGTTGACACACTCGCGACTATCTGCTGCTGCTGGAGCTGCTGTACGTACATACGTTGTTCATTATTACTCAGTTTACTACTAATTTCACCTGGTTGTTTAAGTAAGACATTGTCTTTCCCTACTATAACGTAGAATATGTTGATGTATAATAGTTCAAGTAACTAAACTGACGATCAATAAAAATAGGACCAGTTGGGTTGAATAAATGATAAAAATTGACAAAAAATAATTATTATTTACAGTTCTGATTTATCTTTCACACACTGGAATATAAAGGTATAACAGAGTTGTATGCAAATCAAAACTTTCAACCAATCGCCTCTCCGTTACGGAAAAAACTGTTACAAACTTTTTTTGAAATAAACGACGATTTCCTTTATACCGCCCGCGTCTACTAAAGAAGGAAATTAGAATTCGAACAAACTAATTTACAGAGGTAGGTTATACTTATTGCGTGAGGTCGGATGTATGTTAATTAAGTAATTACTCTATTTACTTATTAATATTAGTATTATTATGATTATGATCATCATCATCATATACCAGTGGCGTTGCTGGAAGTCTTGTTGGCAGCACGTTCACTAGAGGATGCAGAGTCTTGATGCTTTGCCAGCTGCTGTTGTTCTTGCTGCTGAGTTTTGCCAGTCATTAGATCAGTGACGTCATGCTGGTGACCGTCCCTGGGAGACAGCTGTGTCCATGGCCGACCGTCCAGTTCGGAGCTGTGGCTGTGAGACGGCACTGCCAGTGCGCCAGCTACAGCGTGGTTCTGCTGCTGGTGCCGGCAGCGGTCGTGGTCGTCATGACAACGCTGCTGGTGGTGGATGAACGTCGCCTGATGACGCTCGACGACTGACGACAGCCACGGAGATGCATTGTACTGCGGACGATGATGATAGTGATGCCGGAGATAGTGCGTCGACGCCGGTGACGAGTAGGGGATGCTGGCGTCGTGGATGGACAGCCACGGGTGAAGTGGACTCGAGTGCATCGACGTGTGACAGGTGGCGTCGTTCAGACAACCTACATTGCAACAGTTACCGTTTACGTCGCGCCAAGCTGCGTCCATTTTTGACCTAAATTATTATACTCTTGTGGTGATTCCGCAGTGTTATATGCCAAAAAAATTAACTCGCCAACTAATTCTTCCCTTCGACTGTGATTCGTTTATATTGTTAAATTTTATTGCTTAAAATTGATTATTATATTAAATAACGTGAATATTGTATGACGTTTACGCTATATAATGTGCCCTTAAGCGTTTGAAGTAGTAAAAATGAATATGGGACTATGTATGTTATATTTAAGACGATGATATCCATCGTCTTAAATATAACAACACAGCCGACATGGTCAGTGTATAACTTGTATTACCAACTTGATTACCTGAGTTGGAGTTACGTGGCACACAAATCAACCGAAACTTCCCAACACGCTCGATGAAGCACTTAAGTCAATTTTCTTAATCTTTATTTTTGGGCACATATCTTTCATTTCGACGTATATTTACCGATAACGAAATCGCTTGACTAAACTTCAAATATACAACCAAAATATAAAACTCCCCTGGCCTAGGTTTTTCTTCAAGAACAGTGCTGATTTGCTGTGAAAAGTGATGTTTAAAACAAAATTACAACATGAATCTCGGCACTGACATCACGAAGTCTGTAATAAGTAAAGTACCAACACAGAAAAATAATAATAACGATAATATGAGTGCATGTATTTTGCAGAAAATCGGTCGATGACAAATTAGAGTAAATAATTAAAACACTAAATTACTTCTCTGTCAATCAACCAATAACAATGCTATTAGACTAAGTACTTTATTGGTCAAAAAAGAACGGAAACAATAGAGATGTATTTTCATGCGTTAAATTTATGTTTATAACTTGTGATAAAAAGATTAATATTGTTGATATCTTTATATGCACTATAACTGTTGCACTCTATTATATAAATCTTTATTCACCATTCAATATGGTAGAAACGACAACGAAAAGAAGCAAACAAAAAACATTTATTTAAGTGTAGTTAAGGTTATTGCATCGCTTTGTATATTACATTGCATTCTTCTAACGTTCATTTGTGAATAAAGATGAATATATTTCTCTTTCCGCTTTAGTCATTTCAGTTTGTGTTTAAACCGTGACGTTGATAATAGTCCGATTTGTTTCGCTGAGATGAAAACGTATTTCGTACTGCTTTGCGCATTTATGTATCATACCCGATAAGGCACGTACGTCTGATCATACCTTCAATCATTGGATGTCTATTGAAGGACAGAAGCCATATCTGTCTGTTGAGTTATGGGTCTGATGGTAGTGGTTGGTTTGAGTTGGCTGGGTGGCATGGCGTGGCACAGGTTGCAGCAGCTGAGCGTGACGTCACAGCGTGATGGCGACGCCGCATCCCGCTGAGCCAGACCATTAATCCGCCAGCTCAACGTATCAACCGGATTAGATTGTCCTACTTGACCGCTCGCTCGCTCGCTCGCTACACAATGGGTCCATATCGTCGCTATTTAAGCTCGCTGCGTGTATTGTTCGGCCGGCCGCAGCAGTATATGGTCCAATAAAATAACCGTTGATGCGACGTAACTGTGCTTGTCTCCCGCTGAGTATGACAAAACTCGGCACAACTTGACGCAGTGGGCGTTCGTCGCCACTGACCGTTGTTGCATGCGCGGGTTCGAGCAGCCGTCGACCGAATGCTAACAGACACCGCGCCTAGCTTGAGTCGCGCTTCTACTGCTGAGTGTTCAATTACCTCGTTGAAACGTCAATAACGTGACGTGTATTTAATACACTTCGTCTGTCAGTGCCACAAGCCACCCGGAAATCAGTTCGTGTCACATTAATTACTGTAACTCGCTCGAAATATTCAACTTGTCTTGTTTCTGCATTACTGTTTTCAATTTTTATCGCCATGTCGCTTATAGTTCAATCAAACTATACATAGGTGGAAAGACGCGTCACGCATGTTTATGTGAGGAGGGCCAGTGTCCGTAAACCAGATATTAAACAAACCTATGGGTGAATTTCACTGAAATTTTGTATGTTGGGTAGACCTCGATCCGAGAATAAGATATCTGTTCACTTTGGTAATAAAGGTAAAGCTATGGGTTATGGAAAGTGGCAACTGGAAATGTCAGACTGCAGAGTGCAGACGTGCGGCACCAGAAAGTAATGCTGTACGATATTTTCTGTTATTATATAACTTTATTTCACCAATTTAATGGTAGCATCAATATGTGCAAAAAGTACATTAATAAATACAACACAACAACAAAAAGAGAAAGAAAAAGAAGAAGAAAAACAAGAACTTATGTTTGACTGTTTGGCTATCAGCCGACATAAATAGTTGTCCGTCCGACGAACTGTATACTTTTTCAAAAATTTATCTCCACGAAGGGCAATAGACTGTTCTAAAGGATGTATTCCGAAATGACTGCTAATTTCCAGATAAGAGTCTTTGGCCATGGCACCGAAAATTTTAAAAAGT
>Ga0049107_10000752_pt1 | contig 10529 bp, 9 predicted proteins | sample WorMetilPIANOSA1_FD_61187 | JGI IMG/M metagenome (GOLD analysis project Ga0049107, IMG submission 61187) | Marine gutless worms symbiont microbial communities from Max Planck institute for Marine Microbiology, Germany - Olavius ilvae PIANOSA.1 | ecosystem: Host-associated > Annelida > Digestive... | reverse complement strand
CGGATAGGTTTAGTCGTTTTGATACAATACCGGCTGTGACAGACACCCAGCCAGCCAGCCAGCCACGTCGCCGTAGCTATTACGCTCAACGCCTTAGCTAAGGCGTCGAGCCTAAAAATGGTAAAAGATAGGCCCACAGTTGTTATAGATCCCTATAGGAAGCCAGACACCCGATCAAACCGTGCCACTTCTGATGACTTTTAAAGGCAGAACCCCAGAGGACCATTTTGGGATGGATATTTACGTATGCTCCTATCTCCTATAACTTTTGACCAACAACGAGCAAATTAGGCATTCGGCACCCACGTACAGGACCGAATATATGAGTGTTCAGACTGTTCAGCCGAGCTGCGCCTACAACTTTAGGGGCCCACATTCTGAAAAGTACAGAAAAAGTGCCAGTGATAGTGCAAATGTTGTACTCAACTTTTCTACAGGACAGATCGCAAATACTATTCATGATGCAACAAAACCCATTGAAATTCACGAAGTAATTTTTTTCAGGGACGTCCATAGAAGGGCATTGCTAAACAGCAGTAAAGTGACGGACACAAGAAGCTTGCCTGCATCTGTATCGAACAGGTCTCCACATTTATAGATGCGGCACTGCACGCGTAGGTGAGGGGCATATGTTCGTTTTAGAAGTCAGTCACGTACCTAACCCAAAAGGGCGGAACCACAGCGCTTTCAAATTCTGAGATCCGGTGCTTCCACTCCATACATTTGACATACAGCGATCAAATGCGACATGGTAACTCGACTATAGTGGACAGACAATTTTAGAGGTCCATGGTCCATGGTACTTTTGAATAACTCGTAACCAATGAGCCGGAGCGCCGGCGCCAAAATTCTTTGAGAACCCTGTGTACGCCCACTGCCCACATGGTTTGTTTGCTACTGAGAGACCGAATTTTGCATGGTGACTGCAGAGCAGATTGCAATGACCAACGTTGGGGAGCGGAAACTTTGTAAGAGGTCCGGTTCACGTCCCAACCCACTAAAACTAATCGCCCTTTCAACGAGTTCACCAAATTAACAATGCTCGCGCGCGTTCTGTTTGCGGTAGTTAACCTCGTTATACAATTCCATGTCGCATTGTGTTCGAGTTTTATCGGTGCCTATTCTGTTGATATCGCGTATACAATGTGTCTCAAAAACGCCCCCTCCTTTTAACCCCCTTTTATTACTTTTTGAATAACTCTGTAAAGATCAACCGATATTCAGAATTGAACGACATCTTGAAGAAACATGACGCCGGAAAGTATGTGAACGTTTCACCTATAAATTGATTCAATCAGTTCATCCGCAATACACTGTTGGAATGTAGTCAATCTCTGAAACAGATGTTGCTGTAACTCCGGCAGAATTCGAACACTCGCTGTAACGTATAAGGCTAGAAAAGTGCCATGTTTTAAAATGATGAATATTATAGAAGTGCTTTAAAAAGTTAACTGTTTAATCGAAATCATTAATGACTACAGTCGCATATACCCGTCGTTGCATTTCCCAAGGCAGTGCTGCGGCAGTGTTAAGTTTCTTCAGAATGTCGTATACCAAAAATTATTAAAATCGGTTGATTTTGCACAGAGTTATTTAAAAATAAATAAATAAGGGCTAAGGTGAGGGCGTATTTCGAGACACGATGTTGGAAGTGCACAGGCAGGTTTTGGACGGTTTTTCAGCTTTTGGTCTAACACCGAATAAAACGCTACGACATTGTATCGCTTCTGGGCGCAATAAAAGCGCTCAAGCCACAGTGACATAATGACACCGATTAAAGTCAGATAGTGAAACACATTTTTGTTTAATCGTTGTATATGGCATAACGCTACATGGATACCATAAAAACCGTCGGGCGTATTGAAATATGTACAGCGACCAACGCATTGCACTGACGAAAAGGCGAGTCGGCTTGTGATGTTATCTTGTACACGCACTCGCAACGGTCGTTATTACACAGCGTGATGAAATTACTAGTCGCGTACGCGTACTCTACACTAACACTACAGACAGTCATTCGATCAGGCAGTGTTTTTTGTAACCCATTGATGGGCAAACTTCTGCATGACGGCCACATGAACATCTACAAAGTCTCGAGCGGGCCGCATTAGACAAAAACTGAAATTACTAACGAGGCCTTATAAAAGTTATTTTTACACAAATATATCATTAATATTTATACAACTTTTGGTACAGATAAAGTAACAGATGAAACTGAATTAAATATTACGTTGCTTCGTAAATGTTACGAAACAGTTACTTAGACTGTTAATGGCATGGCACACATGCAATATCCCCGACTTAGCTCAAGTTTGCTGTAGTCAGGAATCAGCATGCTCGTACATACAAGACAGGGTGCAAATTTGACTCTGTTAGAAAAGACCTGTTCTTCAATTTGTTAATGTTCATGCATAAAAAAGTCTGCTGAGAGCACCTGCAGGCCGCCCAGTTAGACCTTATACGGGCCGCATGCAGCTCGCCGGCCGTTGTTCGCCCACCTGCAGTGCAGTAACCTGAGTAATGCATACGCTTAAAATTCCGATTGGTCGCGTCATCGATTCATACGGCGAGGACATTACGCAGAACTAGCATCATTACTGTACTTCCGCCGACGAGGCTATGTTTTCACCCGTGTCTGTCTGTCTGTTAACAGGAAATTAGTGAGATCAAATCTTTATGAATTTTTTACGGAATGATCCGACATAATCCAGATACCGAAATTTTGAGTGACCTTGACCCAGACCATTTTTTCAATTGTGGGACAGGGGGAATTCAGCAAATTTTGCCGATAACTCATAAAGTTTTCGACAAGTTCTTATGATTTTTTTTTCAGGAGTGGGATGTCTCACTAGTAACAAGCCATTCGATTTTGGTGCTGATCGGGTCAAGATTCGGATCCAGGAACTTTTTAACGGAATTCTTACCACTGAGGGACAGGGGCAATATTTTTTTCCGTGCAACTCCATAAAATAATAATGACTACAATGCTTGAGGATAAGCGGCATCGGTTGCCTTGGCGGAGTTATGCGATCTACTGAGTGCCATTCTAGTTCCAATTCTAGCTGCAGGCTAATTGCTGATAAGTGTTTAGAGGTGTGAAAGTGTTGTGTATTTGCGCTGCAGATCCGACAACGCTGACGACGATGTCGGACGGCAACTCCAGCACTGATGGAAGAACACCTTGCCGCTACCCAGACACGGTCTTCGTCAACGGTGGAGGAACAGTGCAGGATGGTGACTGCTGCGGCGGTTACGACGTGAAGAGTCTGCTCCAGGATGCTCCAGCGGACAGCATACGTCAGCAGACGCGCGTCAATCGCGAGGAAAGCATTATTGACAGTTCGTCGCTGGACTCCGGGCAGGATGATGCCAACGAGAAAGTCGATCTGGATTTTGTCGACGGACAGGTATTGAACGAAATAGAAGCGCAGTACTGTATGCGACTGCGATTTAGTCAAATTGTCTACTGATCATGTTGATATTTGTATCCGAGAGTCAGTGATCTGGTGATCAGTTACTTTTCATCATGCGACATGCATGAAATGCAATAAATTTCATCAAAGGTACAGATTTGCGTTTTATGGCCGTAATTTTGCATTTCGAATACAATTTGATTTCTTAATTTAACATTAAGGTCACATTGATGTAGTAAGCCGTAGCCGCAGTCACGCTGACCTATTTATTCTATTTAGGCCGCAGCGCAGCAGCAGCAGCCCTGTCCCAGAACAGGTAGACCTACAGTCGTAACGCAGGTCGTCCAATGGTCGTAGCGCAGTCGAATTGAAGTCGAATCGTAGTTGTAGCTATAACCTGAACTGTTTACTGCAGGTCGTGATGACAGTGGCTGTACGCACTGCACGCACGGTGCCGCTGTCGTCCGACGATGACACCGTCTACAAGAAATCGTCAGTGATCGTCACTCGCACTGTCACCATAGATATGATGTGCACACCCAACCGACGTCAGCTGTACTCCATGCTACAGCGGCGTCGCAATGACAGGTAATTTTCACCTTTTCTTCGGGATACGCCACTATCATCAACTAGTAATTTCGAAATATGGAATTTGATAGGAACACCAGCCTCCATAATGCAGTTACCGTATGTTAGCCTATGTCATGTTAATGTACTTCCTATTCAGCAGTCTTGACCAAGTACCAGTAGCAGTCACGTTTGTTACATAGAGTTCAGTGGTACCAGTACCATGCGTAAATTTTAAATAAGCAGTAAAATTTATATCACCGATTTTAAACATTTTTACTAGAACCACACAATCCCATGTGAAGTATTACTCGCAAGCTGAAGAATGTTGAAAACAAGCTTCTTGCATAACGGAATGTCAGAAAGTGGATTTTACATAGGGCAGAAAAATCCTCTGGGCAAACTGGTACTTCGTTGCAAGTACAAGAGGTTCAAATAAATACCAGTACTGTACCACATACAACAAGACTACTATTCAGTTTCAATGTCGAAAGTGTAATTAACACGCTGTGCGCGTGGCGACACAATATGCCCCCGCCCCTCTCCCCCGTGGGCGCCCTAGCGCCTCGCGCGCCGCCGAGCAGACGCAACGTAGCAGTACTTTCCCACGCCGTATACGTTTCCACGCTGACCGCTGCAGCCGCCTTGAGCGTTAAGGCCGCGCTGAGTAAAGCGGCCTGGTGACCTTGACCTTTTGACCTTGAATGTGGTGTCCGAGTCACGTGTGACGTGGGCTATCTCTGTTCCAATTTTGGTCTTCCTAGGTGTTCTCGAGTTTCGCGCGATGTACGCGACAGACAGACGTCAGACAAAATCATCGCTTAATGCCCCCACCTATTATAGGGGCGGGGCATAACAAGATGAGCTACCGCAAACAGATCACGCGTCAACATTCGCGTCAGAAAATTTTTGGCCATTTTGTATTTGAAATACTTTTTCAAAAGTTTTTACACAGCGCACTGCCCATAGTTACTATAGAACACCTTTAACAGGAAGTCGTATGCAGTCGATCGATCCATGTCGGTTCCAATGACTTTCAGTGATCTTGAAAGCTGGGACGCGAAGGGTAAAACTTTTCCAGAGGATCCCAGTAAATACGCACCAGTCGTGTGACGGTGTGACCCATAGTGACCAAATTTGCCGTGGTAACACCTGTGGCGAAGGAGCGTATTTCTGGGTGTCATACACGCCTCTCATCCTAAGGGAGCGGGGCCTAGCGCCCCCCCCCCCCGCAAATTTTGGCACCCTCTACTGACGTCGTAAGATTTGACCCAGAGCGACCAAATTTACCGTGGTAACATTTGTGGGGAAGGGCGTGTTTTTAAGGAATCAGACACGCTCCATCTAAAGAGGCGTGGCGCGCGTCCCCCAAATTTTTGGAACTCCCATACTGATGCCCATACAGTATGACCTGTGGGGACCAAATTCAGCATGGTAGACAAGTGGAGGACGGACGTGTTTCTAAGGTTCAGCTACGCGCCCTATCCTAAGGGGACGGGGTACCAGCGTGCCAACAATTTCTTGGAACCCTATATATGCGCGCACACGGTATGATAAACAGTAACCAAATTTTACATGGTGATATCAGACTATATTTGAAGAAACTTTTTTTCAGAGTCGACCACGCCTGGCAAAATGTATGTGACGGAATGTTGACGCACGATCTGTTTGCGGTAGCTAACCTTCTTTGTTTCTGCATTCTGGATGGCCTCTGCTGTATAGGAATGTAGTTGTAGGTCAGAGTGACATTTTTGTTTTTATCTCACTGCCAGTGCGGCGCCACAGACCCACTAGTCGAGGGAAGAATGGCTCCCGCCCCCTTAAATCCGCTAGTGTGCGACGATATAACGATGTTTACACCTGATGTGTTTCAGGGGGTCATTGGACTCCGAGCTGACACAACAGCTACATCACAGATTTATGGGACTCGTCGAGGCCAACGAGCGGAACAGCAAGAATTCGACTTCTTCCATTTCCTCGTCGTCTAGCTATCGCGCTGAAGTGCCGAAAAGTCAAGTGCCGATGAACGGCGCTGTGACAGACATCGGACAACGTGATTCGCTTCTCAGTTCATACAGGTCGCCGTCGACTTCAGCAGACACTTCGGCTGTATCTCCGCTGACGGGAAACCGACTGCTGTCGCACGCGTATACGGAAGAGGTCGCTAGTCCGAGGGTGGGAAACCATTTGTCATCGCCGACTTACAGTAACGGATTGGCGTCCGAGTCGCCGCTTAGTCGATATAATCCGTCATCGTCTACTTACTCGAGCCGTGTCACGGCGCCAGTGTCCCCGTTCAGCAGGTTCGACAGCACAAACGACAGTCTCGCAGCTCGAGTCACTAACGGCGGGGTCGGCATGTCCATGTCGTCGTGTTACAGGGAGAGAAGTCCCGATGTAGCGACTTCGTCGTATTCGGCCAAATCTCGACTGGACGACGCGAGTTCACCAGCCGCTCGGCTTCAGTCGTTGCGCGACTCCTACACCGCTACGATGTGGAACGACTGTGCGACGTCACGACGCGATCGCATGCCGTCCGGTGGATGGGGAGGTGTTGACAGTCCGACGACACCAACCGGTTTGTCGCGTCTGACGTTGCCTTACGACGCGGATCCGACCACGGAACTGCTCAACGAGACGACGCCGACGTCGTCGCGGTACGAGAGGGTGATGTCGGCGCGGTCATCCATGCGTCGCGGCGACGTCAAGTCAGCGGCGGCAACACGCAGAATCACGTCGCCTGTCGCTGCAGCCAGATTGGCGATGAATGATTTGACGGACGCGATGTTGTCGTTGCCTGTCGAACAGCCCGCAGCCCCGGCGCCAGTGAGGTCAACGCCATTGACAGCGTTATCACGCACCGAGCGAATGAAGTTGTACGGCGTCGGAGCGACACCAAATACTCACGTACGTGACACGCTAGCTGACACTGACCCCGCCGCTTCATCGCCGCCCACACGGAACACAACCGATTCAGGGACGACAATAACGCATGATATGACTCCACCGACGCAAGCAGGCACTGAAACAAGTTCATTAAACGCATCGATGCTGGTCAACGGAACTGACGTGTCATCGAGAACCGAAATTTTGCAGATGCCGGCAGCGAACAAGTCAGACATACGCCGAGATATGGTGGCAGATTCGTCGAAAACTGTAACCGAGAATGGCGACAGAAAATCACCGTCGTCCAGAATGTCTTCACGCACGGAACGAATAAAGTCTTATGGCGTCAGAGCGACGTCACGGACTGACCCACACGACAAGACTGCCAACACTACCCTCTCTGCCGTCTCGCCGCCTACGTCGAACAAAGCGGAAGCTTCGGAACAACAGCCTGCTTATCAGGATGATACAACGTCGTCAACAAAAACATCTGAACCGATTTCTCTGAAATCATCTACGCTGGTCGATGGCAGAGAAATGCCGCCAAGAACAGACATCTTACATACAGTGCCGACTGTGAACAAGTCCGACATACATCGAGATATGTCACACCATCCGGCGGCAGATTCGTCGAAAAATGCAACCATGAATGGTGGCAGAAAATCGCCAGAACATAGAGAAAGTCGACCGAGTACGACCACGTCGACATTTCCAGCTGGTTATAAAAATGCGAAGAACTGTAAACTCGACTCGTCATCTAACGGTTTGGAAACAACAACGTCAGAAGTGAAATCCACGTCTGACGTCACGTTGTCGGAAACAGATCGGTCGAGGAAAACCGACGCAGATGATATAGCTGGATCGTCGCTGAGCGCTGCTACGCTGAATAAACTTCAAACTGCACTAGCGGCAGCGGCTGCTGCTAACGCTGCAGTGTCGACAACGGTACCTCGCTGGATGGAAGCGATAGAAGAAACATCGGCATCAAATGTCAAAAAGACACCATCGTCATCGGAACGTTGTAGTACGACAACTGAAAACGGAGACAGCAAAGGCGGGTCAACCAATGTGACTGAATCGCTATCGGCGTCATCATCGCGCAACAGTACTAGTCGGGCGAGATCGCGGGCGCCGTCCACTCTACAGGAAATGCTAATTCCATCATCTTGCCAGGAAAACGCGAAAAGCATATCATCGGCGAAATCAAACGACGCAGCCAGGTCGGGATCTGGTCGAAAGGTGAACGGCGCACCACCGCCGTCTTCCGATAAAGCAACAAAGTCCGGCGACTCGGCGTCCAAATCGTCTGCGGCGAAGGGTGACAGTGCAGTCAAGTCAAGGTCCAGAATGCTTGCTAACGTGCATGAAATGCTAGTTCCGTCATCCAGCGGCGGCGGGAAAACGGAACAAGCATCGGCGAAAATCACTTCTACGTCCAATAGCACCACAGCGTCAACAAGCATCGCAAAAACAACACCGACGTCGAGCAAAACGGCAGAGAAGAAATCGGGAAGCCCTGCGCCAGCCAAATCCAGTCCGCAAACGTCACGAAGACAGGCTCCGTCATCAGATGCTACGGCTCGCAGCGGATCATCAACAATGGCGGATCGCAACTCCGCTCGTAGACCGAGCACTTCATCGGCCTTCCCACAGCAGACCACAGTGACTCCAGCAAGCAAAGCGACTCGACCAGCAAAGGAAGCAAAAACGACCAGAAAGACGACGAGCACCGTAGAAGAGGTTTCAACAGCAGCAGCCATGAAGGTAGACGAGGAAGACTGGAAGATGGCAGTGGTGGACGCTATAAAGGCGACCGTCACTGCCCGTCCTCTTGACGACGACGGTGCAGTTTCTGAGGCGTCACCGACGCCCTCACTGTTGTCGTTACAATCCGAGCCGCCGCCGTCGCTGACATCGCGAACTCGCAACAGGTCGACGTCCGGAGACGTTCTGTCGTCGCTGATGCGACCGACGGCGTCGTCGTTGCGGCGACGCGGATCCACCAGCGGCGCTACGGGGCAGTCGGCACGTCGCACCCCCAGCTACGCGGCACCCACGTCGTCGTCGGCTTCCAAATCGACGTCAGCCTCCATCTCACGCACCGCGTCCTCGCCGGCTCTCCGCGTCGCTGGCGGGTCGCTGTCCCTGCCAAACCGCGCCACCGCGACTGGAACCGCATCCGGGCGCACGACTCCGACAGGTGCCCGCCGAGCAGTCGATCACACCGCGTCGCAGACGCCAGCTCGAGTTGCTCGACCGCCGCCGCGACCGGGAACGACAACAAACACTTCTCAACGCGCCGCCGGCGGGCAGAGTTCAAGTCGCAGTCGTACGCGACACAATTCGAACAGCAGCAGCAGCGGCGACGCCGTTACCGGCCGCAAATGAAACGACGTCCACGGTGCGTGCCTATCGTGGGCAAAATCGCAATATGACCATACGACAATCGAAACTGACGCAGTCTATCGCTATCGTTAGAAAAAAACACGAAGAAGCCAGTCTGCAGAAGAGTTTACGCGCAACAATCAATATCGACTATGCTCAGTTGTAGTGTGACGCTAACATCACTTAATTGTGATAGTCTTTCATACGTGGTCGCATAAATAGTCATTGTAGACTGCAATACACCATCAAGAACAGACATTCTCATTTACACATGTACTTGCGTGCTACGTAATTTAATCACATCACTGAATAAATCTGTAATGGGCATATCTGTAAGCACAGAGGCTGAGCTTTAATTCTGCCAGTGCCAATTTTCCGCCTGCTGATTTCAGTAGTTTACACTGTGGATACTTTGACGATTTTCTGCATTGCATAGGCTATCTCACGTCTTGTTTTGTATATGTAAACGAGAACCCATGCTGTTGCAGAGAAACTTTGAAAAACACTGTTATTTTAATGCAGGCTCCGCCTCCTTGGGATGGGGTGTCGATCCTGCCCCTCTACTAGGTGGGTTGCATGCCAAACTTGTGATCTTGTTCTTGAGTCAAACGATGTGTGTGTGTGTGAACTAAGGGTCAGAATTTTTTTGGCTTTATGGAGTTCTGCCCCTTCTAGCCCCATCCCCCCCCCCTGGGCAAGAACTCGAAATCTAAGCAGGTCACCTCTATTTCTCGCTTCACCTTTGTGCTGTTTTACACAGATATCCCATTAACTTCCCCGAGTTATCACACACAAACACAGGAATCCGTATTTAGAGACTGGCTGTGTCCAGACTGAGACAGTCAAATGGTGGGAAAACAAATTTTCCTCATTTGTGACACTGCTTCTGAAAGTGATCCGGTCAAATTTTCGCCAATATGTTTTGTAAGAGTAAACTACCCCGTGAGTCAAAGAACAGGACATCCTACTCTTGCCCATATTGTTTGTTTGTTTGTTTGGTGTTTAATGGCACTTTCAGCACAAATAGGCTATATCGTGCCATAACAGTAGTAGGATAATATATCATGTAGGGGCAGGAGACAACACAAATACACAATAAAACAATGAAGCAATACAATAAACCAAGAAAATCATGCGCACTCTTCGGCCTGGGCTTTCTGGAGATGATCCCCTCGCCACGATTAGGCTTCCTCAGAGGAGTCTTTCTGGCCAATCACTTGGCAAGTACTGATAACTCAACCAGAACAACCAAAAGACAGAACACATAGCAACGAAAAC